>LUMM01000012.1_pt1 | contig 31938 bp, 37 predicted proteins | sample 729971 | NCBI WGS metagenome assembly LUMM01 (sample SAMN03860263, study PRJNA289734) | marine metagenome | biome: seawater column; feature: ocean; material: water; isolation source: Red Sea water column Station 22 - depth 50m | place: Saudi Arabia: Red Sea | collected 2011-10-15 | depth 50 m | reverse complement strand
TCGTCGTAATCATCTGTAGAAGTTATGTGTGAATTTTGAAATATGTGGAACATCTCGTGTAGGGTAACAAAACCCATCGATGAGGCATGTTCTGGTAAGTCATGTGTTCGGCTTAAAAATAATGAATATCCATCACGTTGTCTAATGCTCATAATGGCTGATCCAGCAACATCACCATTTGGTTGTACAAAAAATCCATCTCTTTCATATTCCTCTTGAGACCATTTATTATCAGCACATCTACTAGCGTCATAGCCATCCCATCTAAATGGTTTTTTATGTTCATCTTCTAGAAATTGACAAAAAATTTCCTCTAGCTCGGAAGCTGATTGAGCGTTATCTCGATCTAATTGAACAATATAAATTGGATAAAGATTGTCAACAATTGCACTAGATCTTGAAAAATAAAGCCGTTCAGCTCTTTTGACCCATTCTTTTAACATTTCCTCATGTTCATTAGAAACAGTTGAAGCGATAAAATACTTGATATCTCCATCAATATTATTAACTGTCTGGTTGTTAGTAATTTCAGAAGCTTCTGATGTTGAATCATCTGAATTTATTGTTGTGCTTTCATCTGAACCTACAGAGCAAAATGAAATAAACAAAGATAGTAATATCAAAAAAGATTTGTTCATATTTGTGGGAGATACAAGATTTGAACTTGTGACCCCTTGCGTGTCGAGCAAGTGCTCTGCCAGACTGAGCTAATCTCCCGTATAAAAAAATATAGCAGTATAAATCAAATTTGTAGAATGATTATTTCTCTACAGTAACGATTCTTTTACCAAATCGAAGAAACAATCTCTCTGTTAACTCAATAATTAAATTCAAAACCCAAAGGCCGAGATAGAGAGCAATAAAAAAATTGATAATTTGAAAAAGAAGAAAAACAATTGCACCATAAACAATGATCCAAGAGATCGTAAACTTCAGAGAATAAATTGGTGACTGACTATTCATTAAAATGGAACCTCGTTGAATTCCTCAATAAGCGATGCATTATTGTTTTTTGGATTATTAACTGATCTTGTCACTTGATAGTATTCAATGGTGCTACCAAAATCATGTGAGATATTTTCATGAATATTTTCTGGGTTTTCGTCTGATAACCAAATACCCATAGATACATCATCAAGAATTAAAGGTGAGCGGTCATGTACTTCATTAATTTCTATCGGTGCAGCAGTTGTTATGATCGTAAACTCAGTAGTTCCATCTGATCTATGCCAATATAATCCAGCGGCAAACATATTCTCATTATCTTTATGTTTAAAGAAAAATGGCTGTTTTGCATCATCAATTACTTTCCATTCATACCAGCCAGATATTGGTACTAAGCATCTACTCTTCTTAAATGCAGATATAAATGTTTTCTTCTCCAGTAATGACTCAAATCTCGTATTAAACAATGGAAACTATTCTCAATTACAACCGGAACACTTGCCTGTGGAGCAATATTGAAGTTATCTTCAAAATCATAATTACTGAGATTATCTACAAAAGATAAATTACCGAGATCAATTGATAAGTAGTATCGTCCACACATTTAAAAATCCAATACTGATAATTCTAATATGTCGCCATTCTTGAATGATTGCTCATCTTTCTTGTGCATAATATGCACTTCTTGGTCACCTATAATCTCTAACTTATCACCATTGAGTACGAGATACGTATTCATTTCTAATCCAAGAATTTTATATTTTGATTTATGAATCTGTTTAGATGAGGTAAGTATTGCTTTGTACAATACTTCATTCCAGTGAGGTAAAACCATAGAGTTTTTAAAAAAACCAAAACCTCTACCCTTATTCATTTTCTCACCCATAATCATTGCTCCTGCACTGCAGCCAGCCAGAATACCACCATTGTTATGAATAGCTATTATCTTTTCCAGAGCTAAAGAATTGCTAAGTGTCTCATAAAGATGATTCGGGTTTCCACCAGAAAAATATATAAAATTTGCTTTCTCGATCTCAGCTATAGTCTCAGGTTTGTTGAAATCGGTTACATTAAGGGCTCTTAGAGATTTATGTTGTACGCCTAATTTTTCAAAATGTTCATCAGCTAAATTTAGCCAATATTTTATTCTTTCATCACTTTCAAGACCTGCTGCAGTGGGAAATGATATTACATAAGGTTCTTCATCTAATTTATCTAATAACACTTTGTCGTAAGGACGAATAGTGTCTAAATATTCTCCGGCACCAGTAATAGCAATCATATTTATTTGAGGCGACGACCGGAATCGAACCGGTGTACAAGGTTTTGCAGACCTCTGCGTAGCCACTCCGCCACGTCGCCGTGAGCGGAAGACGGGGTTCGAACCCGCGGCCTTAACCTTGGCAAGGTTACGCTCTACCAGCTGAGCTACTTCCGCAATAAATTAATGATAGTTTATATCTGACTTTTTTAAAAAAGAAATTAATCAGTGGATCCAAAACCACCAGATGATCTATCTGTCTCTGGCAATGAATCGACTACTTTAAAATCAACACCATGTGTATTAACAAGAACGAGTTGAGCAATTCTATCACCAGCTTTTATCTCGTAGTCTTTGCTCCCATGATTTATTAAGGGAACTAATAGTTCACCTGTATATCCTGGATCAATTAATCCAGGACTATTTATAAGGGTAATTTTATGTTTCGTTGAGAGTCCAGATCGTGGTAAAACAAAACCTGCACATTGTTGTGGAAGATTTATTGCAATTCCAGTATATCTCAATATTTTTATTCAATGGTAACCTTTCATTGATGAATATTAGAGATTATCTTTTTATAAGGAAAGCGAAATCCTCAAATAAAATCAAAATTCTTGATGTACTTGGTTTTGAAGCTGATACAACAATTATCCAAACACCAGACATTATTAAAGAGATGGATAATTTAAGAATTACCAATGAATTTGAGATGGTTGATGAAGAGATTGAATCTATAGAAATAGGTCGAGAACTTGTTACGACAAAAGAGAATATTTTTGACACACCTGAAATTGAGGAATCTAATCCAGACACTCAGACGTTTGTTCCATTAAACATAACTTCACAAATAAAGAAAATTTGGACAGATTTAGAAATGAGAAGACAGTGGGTTGTTCCAACACTGTTAGTAATAGCTACAGTAAGCATCATAAGTTTTGTATCAGTGTTTTTTATTAACATGCGAAATAATAATATTCAAAATGAAACTATTGCTGTTTCAATTACAGAGAATACGAATAATAATATTGGTCAAATCCCTCAATTATTAGATGTTGCAACTAATCCTTTTTATTCCCGTTATGACGTATCAAATGCCAGCGCAAATTTACAGATTATTGAAACATCCTTGCTTCAATATCAAGAAAATTTAGAAAATAGAGATATTCCAGACTCAGAAACTGTCTCTGCATCATTAGATACACTTTTTGATATTGTTAATAAGCTCGATCAATTATTTACTTATAGAATTATGCATTCAGAAATCCTTATTTACGATGATATTCTTCAAATTGATGAAGATACAAATATAGATACACTTGCCACTGAATTGTCATTAATTGGTGCAAAAAGTAATTTAAATGGTGAAACATTACCTGATTTAGAAGAATTTGAAGAACATAAAGAACTCGTTAATTCTGCTTTAGCTACAGCTCAAGACCTTCATGGCCGATTAGTTGCATCTTTAAGAAATAACGAAAATGAAGTTGCTTTAACCTTAATAAGTGCCATCGAACTAAATAAAGAAACAGAAACAGCCTTTTTTAATTCTTCATTAAAGATTTTTAACGATAATTATTCGAAAATATTAGAAAATATAGAAATTTTACCCTAATTTAATTCCGCAGCTTCTTTTTCAAAGTCTGAGACAGCTGAAAATTCCTTATAAACTGATGCAAATCGTAGATATGCTACTTCGTTAATGTCTTTTAAGTGTGAAAGAACAGTTTCACCGATAATTTTGCTTTCAATTTTTTTCCCATGATTCTTTAGATCTATATATATAGTTTCAACAAGGTTTTTTAATTTTTTTTCACTTAATTCTTGTCCTCCAAAAGCATTTTCAACACCACTGAATAGCTTTTCGTACTGAAATTCTTCTAAATTACCATTTCTTTTCTTTACAATGAGTTCAATTTCTGATTTTTCGTATGTTGTGAACCTTGTATTGCACACAGAACACTGTCTACGCCTTCTAATAGCGTCACCATCAACATTTTTTCTTGAATCTACAACTGCAGTATCTTCTGCGTTGCAAAAAGGACATACCATATATTGTGTATTATAGAAATCTTGAAAATTTCTAACAAATAATTTACGGAATTATTAATATTTGGTCTTCAAAAATAGTCGAATTATCAAGATTGTTTAATTTTTTTGCCTCAAATAAGAAATTTTCAATATCATTTGAATCATACTTTAAAGCTATATCCCAAAGGGAGTCACCTTTCTGGACCTGATATGTAATAAGTCCATTGTTTGTTGGGGTAATTAAGGAATTATTTTTAATTATTGGTGTTGTAATTAGTGAAAATATTGTCAAAAATGTAAATAATATCAACTTTTCTTTCATAAAAATATATTAAAAACCGTGTATGACACTTTTTTTACTCGAACATATGTACTAATATATAATTATGGTTTCTGAAAAACAAAAAAATATTTTAAATTTTATAAATATATTTATCGAAAAAAATGGATATGCCCCATCAGTAAGAGAAATTTGCGAAGGAGTAAGTCTTAAATCAACAAGTACAGTCCAATATCACCTTGAAAAACTAATCCAATCGGGATTACTCCAAAAAAACTATAAAAAATCTCGTGCATTGACAGTAAACAACCAGCTATCGAATAAAAAAATTCCGATACTAGGAGAAATTGCTGCAGGGTCTTTACTTATGGCTGAAGAAAACGTTATTGGAACTGTGAATTATCCAGATACTGATGAAAAATCTGATCTATTTGCTTTATCAGTTTCAGGAGATTCGATGATCGATGAGGGAATTCATGAAAAAGATTTAGTTATTATTAATAAAAATGAACCAATTAAAAATGGTGATATAGGTGCATTTCTTATAAATAATTCAGAAGGTACTATTAAATTTCTCAAAAATATTCAAGGTAAACAATATTTAGTGCCTGCAAATAAAAACTATGAAAAAATTCTAGTTAATGAAAATATACAACCTATAGGAAAAGTTGTTTCGTTAATTAGAGATATGTAACTTCACCTTTTAGATACAACTTTTCTTTTTCATAAGACAGTTCGAGTTCTCCACCAGGATATAAAACGACTGCATCATCATCAACTTTATTAATTTCTCTTAAATAAGTAAACAAAGCTAAAGCTCCAGAACCACAAGCATCTGTTTCGCCAACTCCCCTTTCGTTTACTCTTGCGTAAATAAATTTTCGTTCAACAACTGAAAAGATTTCAATATTTACACCATTAGAAAATACTTCTAGCTTTCTGGCATTTATTGAAAATTTATCGAGATCAAATTTCTCTACATCTTCTACTTCAACCATAAGATGAGGATTTCCAACTTCACTAGTGGTACATATATAGCTATCAATTTCGATACTCTCACCAGTCGTAGGAAGAGGTGCCTCAATTTTTACATAATCATTTTCTACAAAAGCCTTTATATCACCAACTGGAGCTTTAACAATTAAATTTTTAGTATCCACTAAGTTATTGTCTACTGCATATTTTGCTGTACAACGTACACCATTTACACATAGTTCAGCAGGAGTTCCATCATTATTAAAATAGTGCATTTTCACAGTTGAACTATCTATACCCTCTACCAATATGACTCCATCAATAGGAAAAAGTGAATCACTTACAATTGAAATAATTTCTATATCTGACAAGTCCCGTTCATACTCAGTACATATAAAATCATTGCCTGTTCCTGACATATAAGATTCATTTACCATCTATAATCGTTTCCATTTCTTTACGAATAACTTTTTCATCATCGGAGTCAACAATTTTTATTCTATCTTCTTGTTTAAACCATGTAAGTTGTTTTTTAGCTAACCTGTTCGTTTTTAAATTAATATTTTCAGCAAGGTCATTACTTAAATTCATTCCTATAGCTTGTAATACAGTTTTAGAAGGATTAGAAATAGCATTCATCTCATCTATGACACCCTGTTGTATCATTTCATCGGTTCTCTTACTAATTCTATTTTTATAATCAGGATGATTCCAAAATATACCCACAATATTTTCTGGAATGTTTATTGGTGGAAAAACATACTTTACATCTTCTAAAATTGAATCTTCTATATTACGTATAAGTCTTCTTTTATTAATTTCAACATCAGGTGTTTTAATTTCGTACATTTCATGGAACTTTAGTAATTGATCAACATTCAATTGTTCTAATTCGGATCTAATAGCTGGATCAGTGGGTCTAAACTCAAAACTATTAATTAATGAACGAAAATATAAACCAGTACCACCAACAACAAGATAATCTTTTTCAAAGGATTTTTCTGGAATTTCCATCTCGATTAAGTAATTAAGATAATCTACTACAGAAAAATTTTGATCAGGTTCAGCTATATCAAGACCGTAATATAAAACCTGTGATCTCATTACATCATTTGGTTTAGCGGTGAGAATATCCAATCCCTTATAAACTGCCATTGAATCCAGGGAAATTATATCAAAGCCTCTTTCAATAGCAATTTCGTGAGCAAGTCTTGATTTTCCAGATGCAGTAATCCCTGTAAGAAAATAAAGCAAGATTACAAAGTAGCTTTCAAGAAAAAAGGTGTGGAATCATATATATTCACATTTAAAAGTTTGCCAATATTTTCACTACTAGATTCGAGATGAACTATGTGACCACCTTCTATACGACCTGTCAGAATATTGTTATCTTTTTTGGAAATTTTCTCTACAAGCATCATTTGTTTCGTATTTTCGTATCTTTTATACCTTTTTCCGCTGATTTCAGTCTGTCTAACTTTTAATCTCATAAATCTATCATCTATAAGTTCTTTTTCAACAAATTGGTCGACATAATCAGATGCAACTGTGCCAGGTCTAGGTGAAAATTTAAACATATAGATCAAGTCAAATTCTGCATAATTAACAACATCCATTGTTTGTTGAAAGTCGTCCTCGTTTTCACCAGGAAATCCAACAATAATATCAGACGATATCGATACATTAGGGATAAATGATTTAATTAAATCTACCTTTTCAAGGAATCTTTTTTGGTTATAACCTCTATGCATCGAAGATAATATTTTATTGCTCCCACTTTGGAGTGGAATATGAATCTGATTCGCTACTTTAGGTAAGTCAGCAACGGCTTTTAATGTTTCTATTTTAAAATCTTTGGGATGTGGTGATGTAAATCTAATTCGTTCAATACCATCAATATCGTGAATTTTATACAGAAGTTCAGTGAAATATGGTTTTCTCCTATTATTGATCATTAAATCTCTACCGTAAGAGTTTACATTTTGACCAAGTAACGTTATTTCTTTAACTCCATCATGAGCAAGGCCTTTAATTTCATTGATGATGTCTGAGGGTCTTCGACTTATCTCTACACCTCTTACAGAAGGTACGATACAAAATGTACAACTGTTGTTGCAACCAATTTGAATTGTAACAAAGGCACTGACACTTGATTCTCGTACAGCGGCGATTTCTGTTTCAATATCTGTTGTTTCTTCAATAATCTCTGTAATCGGACCCCAGTCCTCTGCCTGGTTGAGGAGATTAATTACTTCTGTCGTATTGTGAGTTCCAATAACAACGTCTACCCAAGGTGCTCTTTCTCGAACTAGCTCTTTATCTTTCTGCGCAGCGCAACCGCCCACAAGTAATCGTCTATTTGGTGCTAGTGATTTCCATTTTTTTAAATGCCCTAATGTTCCATATAATTTATCGTCCGCATTTTCTCTGATTGTGCATGTATTAACAAAAAGTACATCAGCATTATCAATATCATCAGATTTTGTCATACCATCATTGTTAAATATTCCTGCTATTTTTTCAGAGTCATGCTCATTCATCTGACAACCAAAAGTTTTTATATGATATTTAAGACCATTCCTAGATGCTTTTGGTCTAATTTTATTTTCTATATGTATAGAAGTTTTCACATAACAAATTATAAAAAAATTATAAGGAAAATTAAGTTATTTTTTGTTTTTAGTCTCTTCTGCAGATTCTTCTTCATTTTCAGTTGTTTCATCTTCAACAACCTCAACTTCATCTGATTCAATAAGACCTACAGCTTTGTAGACATCTGTCTCTAGCTGTAAAGCAAGGTCAGGATTCTCTCTCAGAAAACGCTTAGAATTTTCTTTACCTTGACCAAGTTGTACTTCATCATATGTAAACCAAGCTCCTGCTTTTCTAGCAATACCGTGCTCAACTGCAACATCTAAAAGGCTACCTTCTCTGGATATACCTTGGCCAAACATAATATCAAACTCTGCTTCCTTAAATGGTGGAGCAACTTTATTTTTAACTATCTTGGCTCTTACTCGGTTACCTATTTGTTCTGGTCCAACCTTTAATGTTTCTATTCTTCTAACATCAATCCTTACAGATGAATAGAATTTAAGAGCTCTACCACCACTGGTTGTTTCAGGAGATCCCCACATAACACCAATTTTTTCACGGATTTGATTAATAAAGATCACAGTTGTACCTGATTTATTGATTGAACCAGTTAATTTACGCAAAGCTTGTGACATCAATCTAGCCTGGAGACCAACATGAGTATCACCCATTTCGCCTTCAATCTCAGCTTTTGGAACTAATGCTGCAACAGAGTCAATGACTACTAAATCTACACCTCCAGATTGAATTAACATGTCTGCAATTTCAAGCGCTTGTTCACCAGTATCTGGCTGAGAAACAAGTAGTTCATCAACGTCAACACCTAATGCTCTCGCATATACCGGATCAAGAGCATGTTCAGCATCAATAAATGCTGCCACACCCCCTGCTTTCTGTGCTTCAGCCGCAACATGGAGAGATAATGTAGTTTTACCTGAAGCTTCAGGTCCATAAATTTCAATAACTCTACCTTTTGGAACTCCGCCGATACCTAAAGCTAAATCAATTGAGAGTGCTCCTGTCGAAATAGCTGGTATTTTTTTGATGTTATCGGCACCGAGCTTCATTAATGAGCCTTCACCGAATTGTTTTTCTATTTGATCAAAAACTGTATCTAGTTTTTTTGCCCTGTCTTTATCCATTTTTTCTCCTTAATTAACAATAATTAATTTTTATTAAAACATCTAAGTAAGACAATTTTACTAGAACATTTGTTCTAATACAAGTTTTTTATGAATTTAATCAATTCCCATTGAGCTTTATTTCCTGCTCTTTCTAAGATTTCGGCTCTATTTCCATTCATTTTATGGTCTGAAATAACTGTTTTCTCTCCATTTGAAATACAAATAAAGATTGTTCCTACAGGGTATTGACTAGATGATATTGGGCCTGCCTCTCCTAGAATTGTAAGAGCAACATTAGATTTATATTTATTTAATGAGGATTCGGTCAGATTATATGATAATTCTTCCCAATCATCAAAATTAATATTTTCATCGTTTAATAATATTTTTTTTGACTCGTTTGTATAAACAATGTCTGAACCAATAAAGTATTTACTTATCCCTGGATTTTTAACAAGTGATGAGGAAATCAAACCCCCAGTGATACTTTCAGCAAAAGAAATTTGAAGCTTTGACTCACTAATTAAATTTCCAAGTACTTTTTCAACTGCTATATTTTCGTAAGATAAAATATCATCTTCAAATGTTTCACCTATTTCTTGCAAAAACATATCAGATTGATCATTTGAGACAGAGTTTTTATCAAATCGTAATTTAATGATCCCTTTACTTGCAAGATAGGCAATATCTAAACCTTCTGGTTTAAACTTATCTATTTCAGCAGCCAGTGATGATTCTGCTTGATTGAAAAACATAACAAATTGATAGTCTGTATTTTCTTTTTCATAATTTTTACTTAGAAAAGGGATCAACTCATCCTCAACAAGAGGTATGAATTCTCTTGGTGGTCCTGGAAAAATAAAAATGAATTTATTGTCATGATTAATTTTTATACCAGGTGCGGTTCCCTGAGTGTTGGTGAGTTTTTCACTTCCAACTGGAATATAAGCTTGCTTTATATTTGTATCAGGCATAATTAACCCGCGAGCTTTCCAGCGTTCTTTCATCCACTCTAAATGATCATCATCTAGCTCAAGTTCCAATGATAAAGATTCAGAAATTGTTTCCTTTGTTATATCATCTTCTGTTGGACCAAGACCTCCTGAAGTGATAACAACATCACAATCTTTAAGTAAAAAATTAAGTGCATTAATAATTTCATCTTGCTGATCTGAAATTGTAATATCTTTATCTAATTTAAACCCATTTTCATATAAACGTTTACCAAGGTTCGTTAGGTTTGTGTTGACTGTATCCCCTAGCAGTATTTCCGTACCAATTGTTAAGAAACCAATTTTCATATTTTTAGGTTAGCAATGTTTAATTTAAATATAACTATGATAAATGTATGAGAAAAGCAATCATACTTTTACTTCTACTATCTTTTTGTTCATCAGGATCGGATAGTACCTCAGATGAACCAACACAAAGTGCAGCAGCATCCTCAATTGAAGAACTTGTATATGAAGATGCAAATGGAAATTTAGTAAACGAAGACCTAACTAATAAGAAAACCCTTGTAGTTTTCTGGGCTGATTATTGAGGAATTTGTAGGGAGGAGTTGCCTCTCTTAGAAGCTAATCTAGCAGCAGTTAGCCAAAACTATGATGTAATCGCATTGGCACACAGTGATGTAGATTCCACTATGACTTGGGTATCAGAAAATCTCAAAGGTGAAATCACAATTGGGTTTTCTACATCTGATATGAGAGATAATTTAAAAATTATTGGTCAACCAATTTCTTTAATTATTGATACAGATGGCAACATTCTTTCACGAGAATATGGATACGTTCCAAACGACATATAAGTTTACAAAAATTTAACCAAATAGCCGAGCAGTTTCCGTCATAAAATGTATGATGAGAGTGTAATCAAGCGGAGGAAATTGTGAAAAAAACAATTTTAATTCTATTATGTCTCTCTCTTGTGTTTGCTGCTTGCGGTACTGCAGAAGAAGAAACAGTAGAAGAACCTGCAGTTGTTGAAGAAACAGAAAGCCTAGATGCACCAGCTACTACTACAGCTGAAGTACTAGATAAAATAGTTTTCGGTTTTGTGCCAAGTGCAGAGCAAGCAGAACTTTTAGATAATATTCAACCGATGATGAAAGTTTTATCAGAGGGATTAGGAATTGAAGTTGAAGGTTTTGTTACAAGTGACTATTCGGGATTATTAGTTGCAATGGGATCCGGTCAAGCAGATGTTGGAGCATTTGCCACATTGGGTTACGTTACAGCTATGAACGCATTCCCGACAAGATTTGAGGCAATTGCCAAATCTGTAAGATACGGTTCTGGATCATACCATGGTACGTTCTGGACAACAGATGCAAGCATTTGTGAAACCACACCAGTGATAGGTGCTTTTGAAAACATTGATGGAGTTCCAACCTTAGTTGAAGGTTCAGCAACAACACCACCAGATGTTAAAGCATTACAAGTTGGATGGGGCTTTGGAGATGATGGACTTATACCTGAAGTAAGAGATGGTGTTACAACTAGTCCAGGTCTTGCATGTGAAGCTGACTTATCTGTAATGATTGGTGAAGAAGTTCTTTTCGTTGAAGAAGGATCCACTTCTGGGTATTTATATCCATCATTACAATTGAAGAAAGCTGGTATCGATTACACCAGTGATATAGTTCAAAGATTTGCTGGTTCTCATGATGGAGTTATTTCTGGATTATATAATGGTGATGCAAAATTTGGTGTCACTTATGATGATGCAAGAAGAACTCTAAGAAAAACAAATGCAGATGTTGGTGAAAAGGTAATTGCTTTTGGTATTACAGAAGAAATTCCTAATGATGTTATAGCAGTTAGAACAGATCTACCTGAAGACATTAAACAACAAATTTATGACATATTAGCTGCATATATTGCCACTGATGAAGGTTTAGCCATAATGGATGAAATTTATGGTTGGACTGATTTAGTGCCAGCAGTTAACTCTGAATTCGACGTTGTTAGAGAAGCAGCGGAAGAATTCGGTCTATACGACGATTAAATCTTAATTTTAACCGGGTTGTTTTTCAGCCCGGTTAAAATTTTTTGTATGATCAAGTTCGAAAATGTAAGTGTCACTTATCCAGGTGGCGTAGAAGCACTTAAAGATTTAAATTTAAAAATAAATGAAGGTGATTTTTTAATTATTGTCGGATTATCTGGAGCAGGTAAATCAACTCTACTTCGAACAATCAATAACTTAGTCAAACCAAGTAACGGTGTTGTTTTTTTAGACAACAAAGATATAACAAATGCAAATAAAAAGCAACTAAAACAAATTAGATCAGAAATTGGTATGATATTTCAAACTTTTAATCTAGTAAATAGGTCAACGGTTTTAAAAAATGTATTAACAGGTAGATTAAGTAAAGTTTCCACCATAAGGTCGATTTTTGGATTATGGCCAAAAGATCAAAAACAAATGGCATTTGAAGCATTAAATCAAGTTGAGATTCTTGAAAAAGCATATGTGAGAGCTTCTAATCTCTCCGGTGGACAACAACAAAGAGTAGGTATTGCCAGGGCTTTGTCTCAAAAACCAAAAGTAATGCTTGCAGATGAACCTGTTGCTTCGCTTGATCCAATCACATCAAGAGTTGTAATGAGTTATCTTAAAAAAATAAATAAAGAGCTTGGAATTACAACAATTGTAAATTTACATTTTCTTGATTTAGCTAAAGAATTTGGAGACAGACTAATTGGTTTACGTGATGGTGAATTAGTTTATGATGGCAAAGTTGACGACGTTTCAGATGAAGACTTTGAGAATATTTATGGAAGATCAATCAAGCAATCAGATTTAATAGGTAATGATTAATTATCCCAAGAAGCCAAATCCTTCATTATTAGTTTTAATAGGAATACCGACTGGAATACTATTTTCAATATTTTCATTTCTTCAGATAGGTTTTAATTTTGAAGATTTTAAAAATAACTTATCTAATAGATATCTAGTCACTGATCCACTATTTGATCCAAAATGGGCATGGGCTTGGGAAAATTCATCAGAAGCATTGGTAGAAACTATACAAATTGCTATTTTGGCAAGTATTGTAGGCTGTGCAATTGCTTTACCATTATCTTTTTATGCATCAAGAGCTACAAATCTAAATAAATATTCTTATTTCATTTACAAGTCATTTTTAAATCTAGTGAGAACAATTCCTGATTTATTCTGGGCTATGATTTTTACTGTTGCTGTAGGCATTGGCCCATTTGCTGGTGTACTTGCATTATTAATGTTTTCGCTTGCAATAATGGGTAAATTATTATCCGAAACAATAGATAGCATTGATCCCGGTCCCATGGAAGCCGCAAAAGCAACTGGTGCATCACATAATCAATCTGTCTTTACATCTGCTTTGCCACAAGTATTGCCCAACTTTACTGCATATTTTCTATATATATTTGAATTATGTATTAGGGCAAGCGTAATTCTTGGATTAGTTGGTGCTGGTGGTGTTGGAAGAATAATTGAAACACAAAGAATTTTTCTTAGATTTGATAGAATCTCACCCATAATTGTTCTCATTCTTGTTGTTGTCATATTGATAGAACAATTTAGTGTTTGGTTAAGAAGAAAAATATTGTGAAAATTCCAAAGCAACCATTAAATCAAAGAATATTTAAGTATTCATTAACTAGTTTGATTGTCGTTTCTGCGATTTGGTCTGCATCAGGTTTAGAAATAACTCTAGATAGGATACTTAATGCTCCTGCACAAATTGCAACTTTGGTTGGTGCTATGTTTCCTTTAGATTTAAGCTCAGAAGCATTTGATAGAATAATTCCAAAAGTTTTTGAATCTTTATTTATTGCATGGGCAGGAACAGTTATTGGCGCAATATTTAGCTTCCCCATATCGTTTTTAGCAGCAAATAATATAACAATTGGATCTGTGAACAGGGTAATTAAACAAATACTTAATGGTATAAGAGCTTTTCCAGAATTGATATTAGCTTTTGTTTTCTTGCCGATAACTGGACTTGGCCCGTTAACAGGAACACTTGCTGTAGGAATTCATTCAATAGGAACTTTAGGAAAACTTTCTTCAGAAGTTATAGAGGGTATCGATGAAGGACCACTTGAGTCTATAAAAGCTTCTGGAGGATCAAAAATTAATGAACTTACATTTGGAGTAATACCTCAAGTTATGCCAACAATTACATCCTATTGGCTATATCGTTTTGAAATTAATTTAAGAGCATCTGCAGTTCTTGGTGTTGTAGGAGCAGGTGGTGTTGGACAGGAATTGATTAATCAACTTAGATTTAGGGATTTTCCAAGAGCAGGTACAGTACTAATTTGTACTATTTTATTGGTACTAACCGCAGATACGATTTCTGCTGCAATAAGAAATAGAATTATAAAAGGTAAAACTCTAAAAAGTTAGCTACTCTTCGTACCAACTATCGTCAGTAGTCTCTTCATCATCTATTACTTCAGATGTATGATCCGTATCAGAAATTTCATTATCATCATTAATTGAGGAAAGATTGTTTGTTTCATATTCTTCAACTGTAATTAAAACCTCTCTTGCTTTTGATCCTTCAGATGGTCCAACAATTCCTTGAGATTCAAGAATATCCATTAATCTACCTGCTCTAGCAAATCCAACTCTTAGTTTTCTTTGTAACATTGAAGTAGATCCTAACTGTGATCTAACAACAAGATCTGTGGCAGTTTTAATTAATTCTTCATCTTCACCTAAATCATCATCGCTTTGAACAGTTGTAGATTTTTGTTCTTCAATAACAGCAGGATTGTATTCAGCTTCTTTTTGTGACTTAACCCATGAGACTACATCTTTTATTTCTTCCTCAGTAACCCAAGCACCTTGGATTCTTTCTAATCTAGGATTTGAAGCTGTAACAATTAGCATGTCTCCAAGCCCAATTAATTTTTCAGCTCCAGACTGATCAAGGATAACTCTTGAGTCTGTTGTTGAGGCTACAGAAAATGCAAGTCTTGAAGGAATGTTTGCTTTCATTACACCAGTAATAACATCTACTGAAGGTCTTTGAGTTGCGACAACTAAATGTATTCCAATTGCTCTAGCCATTTGAGCAAGTCTTACAATTGCTGACTCTACTTCCCTACCAGCAACCATCATCAAATCATTCAATTCATCAATGCACACAACTATGTAAGGAAATCTATCAAATTTTTCTGTATCTAATAATCCGGCATCAAATTTTTCATGATATCCATTAATGTCACGTACTTGCCCATCAGCTAATAAATCATATCTTCTATCCATTTCAGAAACAGCCCAAGTTAATGCATCAACAGCTTTCTTTGGGTTTGTAATTACTTTTGTAAGTAAATGAGGTACATTGTTGTACTGTCCTAATTCGACTCTTTTTGGATCAACCATTACCATTTTTACCTCATCTGGATTAGTCCTCATTAAAAGAGATGTAACAATTGAATTAATACAGGATGATTTACCTGCACCAGTTTGCCCTGCAATCAAAACGTGAGGTAGTTCAGATAAGTTAATTAATCTTGCTTGACCTGAAATATCTAATCCAAGTCCTACATTTAAAGGATGATCTAATTTTTTTGCCTCTGGAGAGGTTAGAACATCTCCCAATGAAACAAGTCTTCTTTGCCTATTTGGAATCTCAATACCAATCGCACTTCTTCCAGGAATTGGAGCTAAAAGTCTTACATCTGGTGTAGCTAAAGCATAAGCAATGTCGTGTGAAAGTGATGTAACTTTAGATACTTTAACACCAGGTGATAACTCTATTTCATATCTTGTGACAGTTGGTCCAGGAACAATTTTTGTTAATTCAGCTTCTACACCATGTTCTTTTAAGAGATTTTGTAAATCTGTTGCCGTTTGTTGTAAAAGTTTTTTTGAGGTAGAAACATCAGTACCCATTTTTAATAATTTCATTGGTGGAAGTACATAGTTGGATGATTTTGTATTTGGTTTTTTTGATTTAGGCAATGAAGGTTCTTTTGACTTAGGCTTCTTCGAATTAACTGATTTTTTTACTTTTTCCTTCTTCAATGTAACAACATTATTAGTTTCAACTTCTTCTGATGGAGTTATAGTTTCAGTATTGATAAGATCAAAATTAATTTTGGATGCCTCTCTTCTAGCTTTATAAAATGCAAAAATAAACCTATATGAGTAGACAAAAATTGCCTGAACTCCACCGATGAGATCTTTAAGTTCTATATCCGTCATATATAAAACAGAAATGATCAAACCGAATAAAAGCACAACATGGGTCATTTCTGCAGCAAGTAAATTATTTAATGGGTAAACAATGAATGCAGAAATAAACCCTCCGGATTTTTGTAGAGCAGCACTTCCAACACTTATTGACAGTGGTTCAGAGTGTATGTAAAAGTGAAATAACGCAGAAGTGAATATTTGTACCCAGATTGTTCCAATAAATACTTTTTGGGTATTTATAAAGTCTTTATCTCTTATTAGAATTGCAGCACCATAAATCAAAAGTAGAGGAAATAAATATACACCATAGCCAAACGACCATGTAAGTAAATTATTTACGAACTCTCCTATTGGACCAGCTTTGCCAAAAGAAGATAATCCTACAAGAATGCCTAATCCAGTCATAAACACAGCGACAGCTTGGTAAGACTTAAAAAATGAACTAGTGATATTTTTTGAAGTATCTGAAATACCTCTTAAAGTTTGAGGTACTTTTATTAAATTTTTCGGTTTAGACACCCGCTTACGCCCATCAACCCTTTTGCGAGTGGATGTCTTAACAGCCACGAACATATTATACCATAGAAAATAGTAAAAAAAGCCTAATTTTCCTTTATTTTTTTGTAAAAACCCCTAATTTTATTGGCTAATTCAGGTGTAATTGAGGTTATTGGAAGTAAAGGCTCTCCAACTTCCTCCCAACTCTCAGATAAGATTTTTTTAATTGGTCCTGGACTTGGCTCTTCAAAAATAGCTTCGAATAAATTAGATAATTGCATATTGATCTCTTCAGCTTTTTCTAAATCATTATCTTTGGCAAAACTTATCATTTTAGAAATCTCATCACCAACAACATGTGATGCAACTGAAACTACTCCTACTCCACCATTTGTTACAAAATCATATGTTTGGTTATCGTTTCCAGAATAAATATCTGCTTTATCCTTTAACAATTCAAGTTGCTTTTTAGAAAATTCAAAATCACCAACTGCATCTTTAATAGAATGAATGCCGATATCATCAACAAGTGTCTGAAGAGTTTCAAGTTCAATTAATGTACTTGTACGACCTGGAATGTTGTAGGCCATTATTGGAAGATCTGTTATTTTTGATATTTCTTCAAAATGACGCAAAATTCCATGTTGAGAAGGTTTTGAATAATACGGAGTAACAATCATTATTCCATCTACTCCAAGAGAATCTGCCATCTTAGTAATTTCAATTGATTCAGAAGTTGAATATGTTCCAGTACCAGCAATAATCTTTGCTTTATCACTCACAGAATCAATAGCAGTAGAGTAAATAATCTCTCTGTCTTTAATTGAAAGGTTTGGTGATTCTCCTGTTGTTCCAGTAAGTACAAGTCCTTCCGATTTGTCATGCACCAATTTTCTACAAAGTCTCCAAAGAGTGTCAGTATTTAATACACCTCGTGAATCAAATGGAGTAATTGAAGCTGTTAATAAACTACCAAACTCAGTCATGATCGGTCCATTGCTTCTTTCATAAGAGTTTCAAGTCCATAAACATAAGAATTCACATTTTCCATTTCACGTAATACTATCTCGATACCTGTTAAATATGCTTTTCTATCATTAACTTTATGATCAAGAATAAATTCTTCAAAAGTATTAGAAAATACGACTTCTTGTTCAGCTAGATAATCATCCGACCTTAATGAATAAATATTGATTGAATTTTCCTCTGTTTTTGCAAAATACTCCCCCTCTATATCTTCTGAGTTCATCTTTTCTAAACTTGAAGCAACATCTTTTGAAGTTCCAGATGGTGCATCTTCCTTATTTGAATGATGTTTTTCTACTATGTGTACATTCCTAAATGTATTTGATAACTGCTCAGAAAAAACTTTTTGGAAAGCTGCACCCGCTGAAAAATTAGGAATAAGTGCAACTCCTTTTTCAGAATTTTTTAATAGTTTAATTGATTCATCATTCACACCTGATGATCCAATTATTAATTTGGCATCGTTATTTACAAGAATCTTAATATTTTCATTAACAACAGATGCTGGAGCAAATTCAAAAATATAGTCACATACAAGATCATCTGATATCAAAAAGTTTTTAAATGTTGAGTCATTTTCTCCAGGATCAATTATCCCAATTACTTCAAAATCATCTAGATCATTAATAAAATTTGAGACCATCACTCCCATGCTTCCTTTACCACCGGAAACGATTACAGTCTTGTTTGCAATTTCATTCAACTTAATATTCACCTTATACTTGTATTATCAGTCTTTAATGATAATGATAAAAAATGGAATTTAAGAAAAAAACTTTAGAAACTCAAATTATTGAAATATTTCAAAAAATTAGTCCAGCAATTACACGACTAATACAATCCGAAACTGATAATGCAAATATTGTCATTAATCTAGGTAAAACTAAAAGCAAAAACAAAAACGAGATAAACATAAATCCATCTATTTTGGTTAATGCAGTTTCAGATTCAGAACTTGAATTTAAGGAATTAATAATTGGAACTGTAGTTCATGAGGCTATACATTCTATGGAAGAATATAATTTCAATGTTGATGAAGATCTCACAAAATATAAAGATGACACTGAAGGGTTAACTAACATTGATGAAGTTCTTGAAGTTCTCGCGGGTCCATTTGGAAAATACATTTTTGAAATACTTGTGCATTCCTATGATGAGTTTCAATTTGTAAAAAACTTTAACGGGCTTAGATCAATCCTCGAGGATATTTATAAAGAATCTAGTATCAACATAAAAAATTTAAAGCCTTTCAATAAATTTTTAACATTGCTTTTTCATAACATCACAGGATATGTTGAATTAGATATAGAAAAGTATCCAAAAAATATTAAAGAACCCTTAAAAGAGACTTTAAGAGTATTAGATAATTTTTCATATGATAAAAACTTGATAGAAGACACTATTGATATAACGATAGAAATTACAGATATTTGTAGAAGATACAATCTATTACCAGATGTTGATAACCAAACATTGGGAGAACGTAGAGAATCAATAGAAAATTTTGAAGACTCCGTAATTGACGATTTAAACAAAGTCTTAATTCCTTCTAGTACAAACATTACTTCAGGTAATACCTTAGAAAAATTCTTAGGTAAAAAGGGTGCAGATTCAGAAGATGAAAAGCTTAACTTTATGGATGATCATGTTTCAAAAGTTGGAACATCCTCAACCGTTTATCTTCCAAATGGTAAAGTATCAAAATTACTGAGTACTAATTTACCAAAATCATTTAAAAATTTATATACAAATGGCTTAAATACTTATAACTCCCTGTTGGAAGAATGGGATCTCCCCGTATTCAAAGTTACAAACAAAATAAAACCTTACTTTATACATAACAAAAAAAGGCTCAGAATCAGTGGTTATGATCAGGGAGATTTATCACCACATGTTCCTTTAATGCTTGCATCAGGTAGGTATGAAAGAATGTTTGAACAAAAACAAAGGCTTTCAAACAAATCTTATGCAGTATCTTTACTAATTGATGGAAGTGGATCAATGCTTGAAAAAGATAAAGGTGATTTCTATCCCTGGTCTCTCTCAGCGGCATTAATAGGAGCAAGTTATCTTGCACAAATCTGCCATGAATTAGATATTGATTTTGAAGTAGCAATTTTTAATAGGAGCTTTGCGGCAGATGAATTAGAAAATGAAGAATTATATTTAAAAAGAAAGATGGCTGTTTCCTCCATGCTAAATACAAATTATGGATCAAATGCTGAATATTACTTCAATACAACAAATCATTATTTTATTAAAAAGTTTGATGATTCATGGAAAGAAAATTATGAAAAGTTTATAGGTTTAATTGAATTTTCAAGAAACTTAAGGGAGTCATTAGACAAAATAGAATCTAATTTGGATCACCCTCCTGCAAGCATGTTTGAAAGAGGAACCAATGTTGACGAAAGAAATATAATGTTTTCTACAAAAAGACTTCTAGAAAAAGGTTCTAAAACAAAACTTTTAGCCGTACTGTCAGACGGTATGACAAGAGGATCACTTGAGGATTTAAAAAGTTCTATCAATTATGCTTCCAAAGTTGGGATTGATGTAATTGGGATAGGTATTGGAGAAAGAGGCACTTGGAAAGAATATATCAATAAGACGCAGATAAATGAACCTGAAGAGTTAATTCATTCAATAGTAAACATCACAAAGGATATACTTATAAAGAATATTGAAGAATCTACAGGAGTGGCTTGATGGCTGAACAAATATTTAAAAACCCAACTGGTAAGGGTGATATAAAGCTAAATGAATGTAAGCTATCAAAATCAATTCCTGATTATGAATCTAGAGCCGAACGGATACCTGAGTTAGATAAAAATTATGTAGACTTTGGAATTCAATATAAATTAGCTCAAATTATTAAGAGCAAAGAAGATACGTTTAAAAATGAAATCCCGATTCATATTGCACTTAAAGGACATATGGGAACAGGTAAGGATCACGATATAGAGCAATTAGCTGCAAAATTAAATTATCCATACTATCGGATTCCTTTATCAGGTGAAGTTAGAGACGTGACTTTACTTGGTTCAGTTCAATTATATGGAGATGGAGTTGGTGGAACAGATTCCAAATGGCAGGATGGCGAATTAACCAGAGCACTAAGAGGACCTTCCATTATTAATCTATCAGAATTAAATGCAGCTGGACCAGAAGTTTTATTTGCTTTACATTCACTATTAGATAGACACAAAAAACTAGAGCTTCCTAATGGAGAAGTAATTGAATTAAGAAATGACTCATATATTTTTGGAACAATGAATCCAACGAGCTTAAGGGATTATGCAGGAACACAAACTCTAAACAAAGCATTTGCTGATCGATGGGTTATTTGGGATAAACCTTTTCCCAACAAAGAACAGCTTGAATCAATATTTAAAAAACGATATCCAAAATTACAAAATGAATTCACAGATCTAATAATCAAATTGGCTATTGAAATTAATAACTCATTTTTATCTGATGACATAAGCATCAATATTGAAACGCCAATGAGTCTTAGAACAGTTGTAGAAAGAATTCCCGTTGGATTAGATTTGTACAAAAATGCTTCAGATCCTTTGCATGAAACATGGAAAAATATGGTTCTTCCTCATGTAAATCCTGAAGACCTTGATCATTATTCAACACTATGGAATACCGTGGTAAGAAACGGTCCAAATATAAAACCTAGTTTGTAACAAGTTTTACTAAAGGAATATCTCTCTCTGTTTTTGACCTGTAAAGATTAAAAGTAGGATAGAAATCAGTTAATAGTTTCCAATACTCTTCCTTTTCAAGTTCATCAACAATTAAAGGCTTTGCATCTTTGTATTCTTTATTAACGAGTATTTTTACTTTGTCTGTATTTATGTTGAAAAACCAATCAGGAGTTTTGTCTCTCCCTCCATATGAGGCTGCAACAAGATATCCTTCATCAATTACAACATAAGTCAAAGGTGTTTTTCTTAATTTATTTGATTTACGTCCAACAGTTTCTAGGAGTAAAATATTCTCCCCTATTAGCTTTCTACCAATAAAAGTATGATTGAATTTCATAATATTTGAATGGGCAGTTGTTATTAATTTGACGAGCCAAGTTGGCCAATATGAGAATGTTTTACCTAGTAATTTCCAGATATTTTACTCCGGAGAGTCTTGATTTTTATTTTTAAAACCGTCGATTTTATTTTGAAAATCTTTAATTTTCTGATCAATATCAGACATTTCTAAATTTGTAACTTCTTCTTTTAATTTATCAATCTGTTCTTTAACAAACTTGTTTTCATTAAAAACGTCATAAAATACTTTTATTAAAATTGTTGATATTACTAATTTTATGATTTTCTTCATATATAGATAATACGTAGATTTAAATCATAAATAAAGTATTTTATTTGATGTTCCTATTGGAGTAAGAGAGTTTCACAATTAAAATTAAATTGTGAAAGATTTATTAAGCAGTCTTGTAGCTGAACAGCAACTTCTAGATCAATACTTACAAAGTATTCCTGTAAGAAATTGGGATACCAAAACAACCTTTAAGAATTGGAACATCACAAATCATGTAAGTTATTTAGCAGGACTGGAAGATCTAGCGCTTAATGCAATGAAAAAGAAAGGTACCGATTTCAATAAATACAGGGGGCCAAAAGGGTTAGAAAAATTTGAAAAAGAATGTATAAAAAAAGGTAATGAGATGAGACCACAAGATGTTATTGAGTGGTGGAGACTCTCAAGAGCAAAGGTTGTAGAAATTTTAGCTAAAGGATCTCCTGGAAAAAAAATAAAATGGTGGAATAACGAAATTGATTATCTCACATTTTCATCTACAAAATTAGCTGAAACTTGGGCTCATGGCTTAGACATTTACGACAGTATGAAAAAAGATTATGAAGATACAGTAAGAATTGAACATGTTGCATTATTTGGATGGCTAAATGCCGAAAACACAAGTAAACAGAACAAAGTCAAGTTTAAAGATTTGAGAATTGAATTAATTGGTCCTGAATACAGAGCATGGCAATTTGGAAATGAGAAGTCAGAAAATAGTATTAAAGGAAATGCAAGTGACTGGTGTAGGATTGTAACTGGTAGGACAAATAAGGGATTCAAACCAACTCTTTCAGTTGAGGGTGATTTTGCAAAAAAATATCTAAAACTACAGCACGCAAAAATTTAATTTATGATCATCCATGGCGTAGTTCATTTAAAAGCTTTGCCGGGTTCACCGTCAAATTCCTTAGGATTAGATGAGATCACCAAACTTGCCCAAAAAGATGTAGAAAATTTATATACTGCTGGGGTTGATGGAATTATTATCGAAAATTTTGGCGATGTACCTTTTGTAAAAAATGATATTTCAAAAAGAACTCTTGCTAGTTTTACTTCTGTTGTACAAAAGTTAGAAATAAATTCAGATTTAAAAGTTGGTATAAATGTTTTAAGAAATGATGGAATAGCAGCTCTATCAATTGCAGAAGCTACGAATTCAGATTTTGTAAGGATTAATGTTTTAAATAATGTAATGATGTTTACCGACCAGGGAATAATTGAAGGTGAAGCACATGAAATTTCTGATTTTAAAAAAAATCTAAATAATGATATTGAAATATATGCTGATGTGTTTGTTAAACACGCAGTACCACCAGAGGGTTCGAAAATAGAAAATCATGCAGAAGAATTAATAAACAGAGCTGGTGCAGATGTTGTTATTGTAACGGGTGATGGAACTGGTCATCAAATAAATATGGATGACCTTACAAAGGTTAGAGAGATAGTTCCTGTTGGAAAATTAGCAATTGGATCAGGAGTTGATCATACAAACATTAATCAATATGAAAATATTGCAGATATTTTGATTATTGGAACAAGTTTTAAAAAAGATGGAAATGTTGAAAATCCAGTTGATATTGATACGGCAAAAGAAGTTATTGATCAATTAAAATAAATTTTTAATAAAACTCTTAAATATTGATTTGCTTACTATCATTTCTATTTGAATGGAAGCCATACTTAATCCAGCAATTATTTTATTTATTTCTGGGATCATCATTGGACGAATATTTAACGATACACTGCCACCAGCTCTATCAAAATATTTAGGATATTACTTGCTTCTTTCATTGGGTCTAAAAGGTGGTATCAGTTTGCAACAAAACGGATTCACTAGCGAAGTTGTTAACGCTATATCCCTTGGAATATTTTTTGCATTGCTTATTCCTATACTTTCTTATTTATATTTAAGAAATAATTTAAATATTGATGATGCAGCTGCTCTTTCTGGCACATACGGTTCTGTAAGTGCAATCACTTTTGTTACTGCAATATCCTATTTATCGACAAACTCTCAAGCATTTGATGACTATATGTCAGCTGTTCTCGTTGTAATGGAATTCCCTGCAATTTTTATGGCACTTTTTCTTATTACAAGAAAACGTAACGTTGACCAAAATAATTTTGAAATAATAAAAACAGCATTTTTAGAAGTGCCAAATGTATTGTTAATATCCTCACTGATAATTGGCTTTAGTATCGAAGGCACAATTTCAGATAATGTTGAATTCTTCACTGATACTTTGTTTGAATATGTTTTATATTTATTTTTATTTGTGATGGGAACTCGTGTAGCTAAAAGACTTAAAGAGCTAAAGGGTAAAGGTAAAACTTTAATACTTTTTGCATTGATCACTCCCCTTATAGGATCTCTTTTAGCATTATTTGCATCAAACTATTTTGCACTTTCAATTGGAAATGCAACATTACTTATGGTTTTGACGGCCAGTGCAAGCTATATTGCTGTTCCAGCAGTAGTTAAAGATGCAATTCCAGATGCAAATCCAGCAATTTATCTTGGTTTGAGCTTAGGTGTGACTTTTCCTTTTAACATAATCATTGGCATACCCGTCTATCACGAGCTTGCAAAATATTTTATAGGTTAGTTAAGCTGTAATAAATGTACACCCGTAAATATAAAGTAAATAGACAAAAAGTTCACTATGTAAAATTTGATAAGGATACCTATTTACTCGAATCATTAACTGAATATGCAATCAACAATAAAATAAAGACTGCTGAAATTTCATTTATAGGTGCTGTTCAAAATTTAAATGTTGTTTACTTTAACCAAGAAACTAAAGAATACGAAGATCACTTTTTTGATGGTGGTTTTGAGGTACTGAGTGGTCTTGGAAACATCACATTATTTGAAAATAAACCATTGGTTCATATCCATATATCTGTATCTGATAAAGATGGAAAGGCATTTGGAGGACATTTAGTTAATGGTACAAAAATTTGGCTGATAGAGGCCATCATAAAGCAACCTACATTTATAGGAAAAAATTATATAAATAGATACTTTGATGAAGAATTATGTTTGAATGTTTGGAATGACTAGGATAAAGAATTTCCGTTAATACTAAACCCACCATCAACAGTTAGTATTTCCCCAGTTATCCAGCCAGCTTCTTCTGAGCACAAGAAATATACCGCTTCTGCAATATCTTCTGGTTCTCCAAGTTTTTGAAGCAAATGAAGATTTTTTGAATATTCTTCATTTTCCCATAAAAGTTGTGAGAGCCTTGTTCTAACAATTGCCGGAGCAACACCATTTACTCTGATATCAGGTGCTAATTCATAAGCAAGCTGCTTTGTCATGTAAATTAGAGCAGCTTTAGAAATATTATATGCCCCCATTAGATCAGACGGAAAATATCCTGCTACAGAACAGATGTTCATAATAGCTGTGCTTAATTCATTTTTGTATGCTGCTCTTGCCCAAAGTAAAGGACCTTTTTGATTTACTGCCCATGTTTTTTCAAGAGCTCCCATATCAACATCCATTAAGTTTCCACCAGCAGGATTTGTTCCTGCATTGTTGATCAAAATATCAAGAGATCCAAATTTTTCATTTATTTCTTTACAAGTACGATCAGCGGCTTCTTCATCATCAGCTTTTGCCATAATTGTATGAAAATTATCGTTATTTACAGAATTTTGAAGTTCTTCTAAGGTGTCAGGTTTTCTTCCTGTAACAACTACATTAGACTCTCCATCACTTAAATATTTTTCAGCGATTGCAAGACCAATACCCCTGGTCCCTCCTGTGATAAGTACAGTTTTCATAAAATTTATTATAACACTCATAAATCAGTGAGCAGTTACAGTAAATGAGTCATGGATAACTTTGAGAAATACACTTTTTTATTAACTAAAAATAAAGATTTTCAAAAACTTTTTTATGCGAAGTTTATAACTTATATGGGTGACTGGTTTTTAACAGTTCCGCTTTTAAGCATTATTTATGAACTAACCAATAGTCCGCTGATAACTTCAATTGTTCTTGTAGTACAAAGTGCTCCCTATGTCATACTTGGTAGTTTTGGAGGATATCTTGCTGATAAATTCGACAGAAAAGTTGTAATTGCTGTTTCGGAATTTCTATCCGGATGTGCTGTCTTATTGATTATGTATTCTGTATCTACGGAAAATGTTTTATTTATCCTTATTTCTTTTTCCTTTTTAGGCGTTGTAAATTGTGCTTATATGCCTGCTTCAGACGCTGCCTTGCCAAATGTAGTATTAAGAGAAAATTTACCTGAAGCAAATGTACTTAATTTCTCAACTTGGGGAATTGCTGCTGGACTTGGAGCTGGACTTGGTGGATTTTTATCTGAATTTTTATCAAGAAATCAATTGTTCACCATAAACTTTCTGTCTTTTATGTTCTCAGCATTCCTTGTATTTCTAATTAAAACAAACTTAAATGAAAATTCAGGAAATGTTGACAATACCAATAGAGTTAAATTTCGAGATGGACTGAATTTTGTTTTATCAGATAAAAAAATATTCTATTTAACTGTAACAAAGGGAATGTTTGGTATCTCAGCTGCTGGCTTACTTTCATTGTTTACAATACTTTCATTAGACATATACAACACTGGTGATTTTGGAGCAGGTTTAATGTGGAGTGCTCGTGGCGTTGGTGCATTTATAGGGCCAGTAATGTTTAGGTACTTTTTTGGAAAAACAGATCAGAAACTTCTTTCGACTATTGGTCCCTGCATAATGATCTGGGGTATTTTCTACTTTCTAATAACCTTCTCACCTAGCTTATATATAACAACTCTTCTTCTTGTCCTAGGTCACTGTGGTGGAGGTGCACAATGGGCTTTTTCATCTTACGGTATACAAATTTTGACCCCTGATAATATTCGAGGACGAATTGCAGGTTTGGATTACTCTTTTTATTTTTTAATGTTTACAAACTCAAATCTTATTATTGGATACTTGGCTACTCAGTATGACGTCTTAACTTTATTTAAAATATTTCCAACTTTAGGATTTTCCGTTGGACTTTTTTGGTTTATTAGAACAAGATCTTTCTGGAAAACAATCGAAAGTTAATCAACTTTAGGAATGTCTATCAATTTGGTTGTGTAAGCAGCTGATTTTCTATCAGCTCGCATTTTCCAGTTTTTTTGAATTCCCTGTGCTCCCATAAATAGAGTTCCATTTCCAAATCTATCATTTAACTGGTCTAGTGAATCCATAAGAATATCGGATCTCTCATAATTCTCATGCTCATAGAAGCTAAACTGTTCATATTTGGCATCAGATATATCCAAGAGTATTACGCCTATTTTCTGATACTCATAATTTGGCAAAAAAAGTTTATTTGTTAATCTTTTCGCTTCTTTGATTATTTTTGAAGTATTACTAGTTGGAATTGTAAAGAAAGAGCTCATTCCATTGCTATATTTTCTTTCATCTTCTATAAATGGACTTGTTCTTAAAAATACGTGAATACCTCCAGCTCTTGAATTCTGAGCTCGTAACTTTTCACAAGCTCTTGCAACGTATGTTGAAACAGCTTCTTCAAGTTCATATACTTTTGTTACTTTTTTCCCAAACGACTTTGAAGAAATTATGTTTTTCTTATTTTTAACTTCTTCAATTTGCATACATGATATGCCATTTAGCTCATGATAGATTCTCTCTCCTACAATGCTCAGAGTCTTTCGTATCTGTCTTGGATCTCCTGTTGAGAGTTCATATGCTGAATTGATACCAATTTTTCTTAGTCTTCTACCCCATCTTGTTGAGATACCCCATATATCTTCTAGTTCGAGGTCTTTTAGAACTCTTACTCTCTCTGACTCTTCACGTATATCAAAGACATTTGATTCCTCATATTTTTTTGCTTGTCTGTTTGCAGCTTTTGCCAGAGTTTTTGAGGGTCCAATACCAATCGAGATTGGTATCCCTGTCCACTGCTTTATTAGTCTCCGTATTTCATTCGCTGTCTCCGTTAAGTCGCAATAATAAAACTTGCTAATATCTAAAAAAGCTTCATCAATTGAATAGATTTCGATGTCTCCAACTATTGATCGTAAAGATGTCATTACTCTTGCTGACATGTCTCCATAAAATGTATAGTTCGATGAAAATACATGGACATTGTTTCTCTTTATCAATTGTTCATATTTAAATAGTGGAGCGCCCATTGGAATGCCTAATGCTTTTGCCTCATTTGACCTTGCAACAATGCATCCATCGTTGTTTGAGAGAACAACGATAGGTTTTCCTTCCAGTTTTGGATTAAACACCCTCTCACAAGATGCGTAAAAATTATTACAGTCGACTAAAGCAAAAATTTTATTTTTCATTCTTTATTTATTTCTTTGAATACTGTACACTATTCTAAGATAAAAGAAAGACATTTTTATGCCAAAAGGTGGAGCAAGAAAAGGAGCAGGAAGGCCTAGAGGTCAAGGCAAGTATGGCGAAGCAACTAAAGCGATTCGTGTACCCGAAAGTAAAGTTAAGTACATTTCAGAAATAGTAAGTAAAGGCCTTTACGAAATTCCTCTATACGGAGACCGAGTTGCAGCAGGCTTCCCATCCCCTGCAGATGACTACTTAGAAGACAAGATTGACCTCAACCAATATCTAGTAAAACATCCTGCATCAACATTTTTGGTAAGGGCATCAGGAAATTCAATGATAAACGCTGGAATATTCCCAAATGATATTTTGGTAGTCGATAAAAGCATCAAAGCCGAAAATGGGAATGTGGTAATAGCAATAATTGATGGTGAGCTAACAGTAAAAAGATATATTAAAAAAAGATCATCAGTTGTCTTGCAACCTGAGAATGAAGACTATGAGCCTATAGAGTTGAATGGAAAAAGTGAAGCACAAATCTGGGGTGTTGTTACCAGCGTAATTCATGACCTTTAATCATGAATCAAGATCAAATTTGTAAATACCTTTTGCCATTAGTGAAGTTTCTTGTTCAGATAATTTAAGATAAATCTCATTTTTAATCTCACTAAATAACTCTTTGTTTACTGTGTAGACGGCGTCAACAATAACAGACGCTTCTCTATATTTTTCTGAAGAAACTAATGAGTTTAAGAATTCAAGTAAATTATCTTCTCCTCCGGCCATGTCAATATAGGTTTTTCCTATTTCATCAAGAGCAGGAGGTTTTAATTCCGATGGAGTTCCTGAGTACCAACCTCCATATTGTCTCCATACAGAATTAATTAAAAATTTGAAGTCATCATATACAGAAACTAAATATGGCTGTTGAAATTCAGGAGGAAGTGATAATTTTGAATGAATTTCTCGAAGAGAATGTCCACTATTCATCAAAGATAAAACATTGTCCTCAATCCACAACATACAATTACTTGTATCAAGAAGTACTTTAGTAATTTCTTTTTTTCCTTTGATCAATGGACCGTGACCAGGAAAAAGATATTCCGGATTTAATTCAGACATTTTTTTAAGCACTTCTCCCCACGAACCCACATATCTTTGAGATTTGGATGGATTTCCAGCATTAGGTAATGACCATATAAAAAAATCACCTGTGAATAGAGCATTGTCTTTTTCTGAATAAATATAGGTTGCGTCATCAGTTTCACCTTTCCCGTGAAACAACTTCAGTACGGAATTGTTAAATTCAAGTTCATAACTATCATCGTATGTTGTATCAGGATAAGTAAATTCATTAGGAAAAACCGGAGAAGGTAATCCAAACTGTCTTTGGTTAATAATACCGTTATAACCAATAGTTTTTTTATAGCGATCAAACCTATTAACAATATTTTTATGACCGATAACTTCTGTGTTGCTATTCTCAAATGCATTAATGATGTAATCAGTACCAGTAACGTGATCTACATGCCCATGGGTATAAATAATAAATTCCACATTTTCAATTCCCCATTCCTTTAATTTACTTACAACTTGAACAGATGAAACTCCCATACCTGTATCTATTAACAATGCAGATGTATCATCTTTAAAAGCAGCTACATTCCCAAAATTTTTTATGAAAGCTAAATTTTTATTAACTTCATACAACTCAACATTGAAACCCTCTTGAATACTTACCTGATTAGGCAATGTTTTTTTTGTTAAAAAACTTTTTGATAAATCAATAGGATTGTAGTTATTATCTGTATTCACAAACTGTAGTCCTTCTAAACTCATCTAATTTAGAGATCTCATCTGCTGTATTAACTAATAGTCTCCAAAAAACTGTTCCTTTATTTGTTGTTTTTATAGTTTTTATTTCTTCATTTTGATTATTTGAGCTTGTTACTAAAAATTCATACCTTTCATTTTCTATTTGTAAATTATTAATTTTAAACTCAACAGTTGTATTGTTATTGTGCACATGTACAACCCAGTAACGTTCATCTTCTGGTACGGGCATAGATACAAATAAATCCCCATTAGCTAAGTCATATCTGCACATGGTGTACATAAAATCATAATTTGGCATTCTTGTTGAGGATCTTTTAGAGATACAAACCTGATCTAAATATCCAATTATACCGTCATAAGTATCCTCACAGCCGTCGAAGGGATTTTCGATAGCATCAGCAATATTCCTATCCAATTGATTCATAACTATATATGCCAACTTTTCATTTACAACCTTCATTGATAATGCTTGCGACAGGAATCGATATTGGATTTTCATAATAATTTAAGTTAGGTCCGTAAATTCTATAAATTAAGGTGAAATCATTTCCAAAATGACTTAATGTTCCATTTTGATTAATTAGATTATTATCTATTTTTATTATGTAATTTTCACCAATTATCGATGTAAGCTCGCTTCCATTTGTAACTTGAGCAAACAAATCATCAAAAGTTGGTTCATCAAATAAGCTATTAGGATCTTGTAGATAATAGTTATCATTTCCATAAATTGCATAACTCCAGTAACGTGCATCAGGAACTTCTCCTGATAGTGTGTAGCTGCAATTACCAGACAGTGACTCTCCCCCGTCATCAAAACTTGTCTGCAGATAAATAACTTCGGGACTAGCGCTAGGTAGTAATCCTAATAATGAAACATAAGCCCTTTGCCAAATATTTTGAGACTCTAATCCGTAATCAAGATAATAATTCCACTGATTAATAGCATCTTTCCCAAAACCAGTTAGGAATGCGGCTGTAGATGTTGGTCTTGTAAATGGTAAAAAACTTACGATGCCGATAATTATTCCAACAATATATGGAAGAGACTTATTGATAGTTTTTCTCATCATATTTATATTAATTTAAGTTTTTTAGGCTTGATAGTTACTTTGAAGTAAATAAGAAAATTTTAATCATGGTCACTAAAATATAGTCATGTCAGTTTTAAAAACAGATTTAACTTTATTTGAAAATCTAAGTGATTGGGAATATAAAGAAAATTTCACAACTGTAACATCAGAATTTGGAGAATTGGATATTCATTTTGTTGATGAAAATTCAACTAGTGATGAATGTGTTCTTCTTTTACATGGGAATCCTACTTGGGGATATTTATACAGAAACATGATCGATCCATTGAAAGAGAATGGATACCGAGTAGTTGTTCCTGATTTACCTGGATTTGGAAAATCTGATAAATTTTCAGTGAGATATAACTATTCCTATGAGGGATTTGTAGATTGGATGTCACAATTTATTGAGAATACTGATTTAAAAAATATTAC
>LUMM01000096.1_pt1 | contig 34228 bp, 34 predicted proteins | sample 729971 | NCBI WGS metagenome assembly LUMM01 (sample SAMN03860263, study PRJNA289734) | marine metagenome | biome: seawater column; feature: ocean; material: water; isolation source: Red Sea water column Station 22 - depth 50m | place: Saudi Arabia: Red Sea | collected 2011-10-15 | depth 50 m | reverse complement strand
TCGTGCATCTGTTCTAATTTATTGTAAATTTCTTTAATTTGGATTTGTATTAGATCGGTCGAATGTATATTACTTAACGCATCTAATGTTGATAGAAGGCTTTCTTTGGCTTCAATTAAATGTCTACATTCTTTACTACCTGCTTCGTAGGACATAGGATTATTTAAAAGAAATTTTATTATCCTAAATATATTAAAAATTCTTCCGTATTGCTTGATACTCTTATTAAATCAACGCTTATTATTGTAATTTTCAATACAGAATAAGAAATTATTTTTACTAAGATTCAATAAAAACAAATGCAAGAAAACTCCAACGATTATAAATTCTGTATTAATTTGGCACTAGATAATGCAAAAAAAAGAATTAATTTATTAGATAATTTTGATAAAAAGTGTGTTCTAGAAGAATATAAAGAATGGATTAATGATGGTTTAAATAAGCATACGGTTTTACTACTAAGAGATGATCCGATCATCTAGGAAAGATGTGAAAATATTTTTTTAATTCTTTTTACTAGAAGTAACCCTAAATAAAAAATAAAGACTTACGATAAAAATTACTGACAGAATAAAAGTTAATGATGAAAAACTATCCATATCTATATTAATTAAAAAATTTATTTAACTATAGCAGTTAAGTTAAATAAGTCCTGCATTCAGTTTTCTTTGAAAAGTGAAAGAATAAATTTATTCAAACTTTCTTTTTCTAAAAATATTTTTTTCTTCTTATAGGTCTTTAATTTCTTAAAAATTAAATCAACTAAGTGTTCTGATTTTGGAATCATATATTAAATTTATTTTTCCAATAAATAAATTTTCTCTTCACCTATTTTATCTGGCTTTGTTATTTTACATCCTTTATCTTTTTCCATATTGCAATCTTTTGTGGCAGATATTATTTGTGGGATACTCTTTATTAGTGGATGTCCTACAAGAAATTAAGAAAATTGCGATTAGGATTAACATAGGAACTTGTTTTATTATTTTCATTTTTTTAACTTTTGATGATTCTAAATTATTTAAATTATAGTTTATTTTGATTCTATTAATTTTAATAGTTTATCCATTTTATCCATCAAGTCTTTTACATCACCTGGCTTCGGTAATATTAATTCTTCCGTAACTTCTAAATGCATTTTCTTTAAGTTTTGCCTCAAATCTTTTAAATGCATTTTTACGTTTTCTTTCTTTTGTTTTATATCAGTCATAGGAATAAAATTTAAACTTTATTAAACTTAAAGTTACTATCATAATATTGAGATGCTTATTTATAGAGAATAATTCAAAATTTAATTTTTTAAATTTTCTATTTCATAGATTTCTTCGCCACCATAACAAAAATTTGTAGATAACATTTTTATCTCTCTATTATTAATTCCGATTGTATTTTTATTTTTAATAATATAATTTTTAGCAATCGCTTCACAATCTAATTTATTTTTTGCATGTTTAATAACTGGATAAAAATATGCCAATGTAGTAATTACAAACAAAAATATTATTATTGATTTTTTTTCATTTTTAATAAATTCTTTAGATGTTTTTTTGGCTTTTAATATTTTTATTAGTAATTTATCTGGTAATCCTATTTGAACAAATAATAACTCTACCCACCATGGAAGCTCCTTATCTTTCTTTTTCTTTAAGTTTGAGGAAGTATTCATTTTCTTGGCTTCATAGTTTTGGTTTTTCAGTTCTTTAGGATTAGTTGTTTCTTTTTTATTCATATCATCCAATGATTTATTTGGAATGTAGAGGTTTTATTTTGATTTGGAAACTATATCTTTATTTTATAAGTTTTAATTTAATTTATCTATGAATTTGAGTATTGTTAATCTGTATTTAGAAATTTTAAATGGCAAAAAAAAGAAGGAAGTTAAATAAAGATTTTGAGAGAAAAATATATTCATCAAAAAAAAATGTCGAATTAGTACTGGCAAAAATCTATGATATCGATGATGAAGACATACAAAAAGAATATATGAGCGCCTTTAACAAAGTGGTTTACTTATATGATGAATTAAAAGAAGATTACGAACGACAAGGATTTTCTGATAATTCTGAAGAACTTCTCACAAGCTATAAAAATGCATTTAATCTTTTCGAATCAGAATTTGAAATTTAAATTCAATTTCTAATTACCGTTTGTAAGGGGTTACAGGTATTTCAATTAGCTTTCCTTTTTGGAGATCAGATCTTTTCTCTTGTAAATTTTTGATACATAAAGATACTCTTTTCTCCTTTGCGCAAAATCTTTTTATTTGGTAATCAGTAAGTGATAATGATTTATTACTAAATGAAAAAAAGGCCAATAAAAACATAAAAAAATTTAATACCAATTTCATTTGTTCTCTCCTAACTATTTTCTAATACCCTTTAATTTAATTACTTTTTATTATAAAGATCTATGATTTCTTTTAATTCATCTTTACTTAACTCTGTTGAAATAAAAACTTCTTGAGCTGTATTACCCTTTCTTGCGATTGCTTTATATCCGTTTATAGTTTTCACTGACAATCTAATTATCAATTTAGAGGATCTTCCCCTGGCTCTTGAAATAACAGCTGGAGTTATTGTCTTGATATTATTTTCCAGTGCTAATTTTTGAAGTATTGGAATTAGACCTTCTATATTTGTACTATGATTTAAAACTAACCTTCCCAATTTAATTTTATTACAATTCTATTGGGAAAATTTTGTTTCTGAGAAATTAACTTTAGCTTTAAAATGATTAAAAAATTTTGAAGTTCTGTTATATTTATAAAAACGATTAAATTCTAATGATCTTTCAAATAGGCTGGGCAGCATTGGCTGCTATTTTTACTTTTTCAATTGCCATGGTTGTTTGGGGAAGAAATGGGGACGGATCCATTGACATATGATTTCATTTTTAACTTATGAAGTCTATTTAAGTAAATTTCTTATCTTAACATCGTTTGTTTTGCTCATATTCATAACATTAGCTGTAATTTATATATCCTATGTCTCTTGGAAAGATAAAAAAAGATTAAAAAAATAGTTACTATTTTTTTTGTTTTTTCTTATCCTTAATTCTGAGCTCTTCAATTAATTCTTTGATAAATGTATTCATTTCTGATTCATTTTTTTCTTTTAAATCTTTTGCATTTGATATTAATATATACACTCCTAAGTTCAATATCCTTGAAGGATATAGTTTAGAATTGCTTTTTTCTATTAATAATTTCAAGATATCGTTAGATGTTTTATTCTTGAATTCCTTTTGAGATTTTTGAGATATTTCCTTAATTTCCTTTGCTTCAAAATTTGTAGAACTGCATAAAGATTCAAAAAGTAGATCCAAGTGTTTTTCAGGTTGATATCCTTTCATTAATTCTTTGAATGTTTCGGTGAGGCCGACACAAAAGAGATAATCTTGCGTAAATTCATTTTGATGGTTCAAAAGATTAAGTTCGACAAGCATTTCATCAACTATTCTTTTATATAAACCTGGAATGACGTAAGGAAATTTTTCATGAAATAACTTTTTGCTATCTGAAACAGTCAATTTTTCTTTCAATTTTTTATATGTAAACCTTAATAAGGTTAGCGTATGTTGACTCAATATCGTTAATATCTAATAAACAGATAAATATTATTATGATCCCTTTAGTTTTAGAAGAATCTGGCGGTAGTGAAAGAGTCTTTGATATTTATTCGAGACTATTAAGAGAGAGAATAATCTTTTTGGGAGAACAAGTTACTAGTGAAACTGCTAATAGAATTGTTGCTCAATTATTGTTCCTCGAGGCAGAGGATCCAGATAAGGACATTTATATGTACATAAATTCACCTGGCGGATCCGTATATGACGGATTGGGTATCTTTGACACAATGCAACATGTAAAGCCTGACATTCATACAGTTTGTGTTGGCTTAGCAGCTAGTATGGGTGCATTTTTGCTTGCGGCAGGTACTAAAGGTAAAAGAAGCAGCCTTAGACATTCAAGAATAATGATTCATCAACCACTTGGAGGTGCTAGAGGGCAAGCCAGTGATATAAGAATTCAAGCAGATGAAATTTTGTTCTTAAAAGAACGACTAAATACTGAATTATCAGAAAGAACTGGAAAGGATTATGACACTATCAAAGAAGATACTGATAGAGATTTTTATATGTCCCCAAACGAAGCTGTTGAGTACGGTTTAATTGATCTGGTGTTAGATAAGAAACCAATAAAAGTTTAGCTTAATAATTGAGGTGTTCTCTCTTTCTCAGGAATTTTGGTGAATTTGGAGAGAATACTTACAAATTCATCACCATCTAATGTTTCTTTTTCGATTAATAGGTCAACTATCTTATCCATAGCTTCTCTATTTTTGCTTACTATATCGTAGGTTTCTTTATAACATTCCTTGACCATTACTCTTACACTTTCATCTATTTGTTTAGAGATTGAATCAGAAACTTCACTTCTAGTCATTAAATCTCTACCAACAAATACTTCTTGATTACCACTTTCTAAAGCTATCGGACCTAAATTACTCATTCCAAATCTAGTAACCATTTGGCGGGCCATTGAAGCAACTTGTTGGAAATCACCTCCAGCTCCTGTTGTAATCTCACCTTCTCCAAAAACTACATCTTCAGCAGCTCTTCCTCCTAAAGCACCCATTATCCTCGCTTTTAATTGCGCCCTGCTAACAAGGGTTTGTTCATCATCTGGGGTAAACCAAGTTAATCCTTTAGCTTGACCTCTTGGAATAACGGTCACTTTTTGAACAGGATCATGGGCTTTGACAAGTGAACCTATGAGAGCATGGCCAACTTCATGATAAGCAATTAATCTCTTGCTTCTACCATCTGTTAATGGAGAACCTTCCATTCCTGCGACAATTCTGTCTACAGAGTCATCAATTTCTGAAATACTTATAGAGTCTTTTCTCCTCCTGGCAGTTAATATAGCAGCCTCATTTAATAAATTTGCTAAATCTGCTCCAGTAAAACCTGGTGTTCTTCTCGCAATGCTTTCAAGCGTTAAATCCTCTTGAAGTTTCTTATTCCTTGCATGAACTTCCAATATTGATAGTCTGCCCTTGATATCAGGTGCATCTACAGTTACCTGTCTATCAAATCTGCCTGGTCTCATTAGCGCTGAGTCTAGAACATCGGGCCTGTTTGTGGCTGCAATTATTATTATGCCACTATTACCTTCGAAACCATCCATTTCAGTAAGTAATTGATTGAGAGTTTGTTCTCTCTCATCATTACCTCCACCAATACCTGCACCTCTTTGCCTTCCGACTGCATCGATTTCATCAATAAAAATTAAACAGGGACTATTCTCTTTAGCTCTTTTGAAAAGGTCTCTAACTCTACTAGCGCCAACACCAACAAACATTTCAACAAATTCAGAACCTGATAATGAGAAGAATGGTACACCAGCTTCACCTGCAATTGCTTTAGCTAAAAGGGTTTTACCAGTACCAGGAGGTCCTACCAATAGAACCCCTTTGGGAATTCTTGCTCCTACAGAAGTAAATTTTTCTGGTTTTTTCAGAAAAGTGACAACTTCTTGCAAATCCTGTTTAGCTTCATTAACGCCTGCAACATCATCGAATACAACTCCTGTTTCAGCTTCCATTGCAAATCTTGCTTTAGTTTTTCCAAACTGCATTGCTTGGCCAGGACCTCCAGGCATACCATTTGACCTCCTCGCTAACAAAATTAAACCTCCAATTAAAATAGCCGGGAAGAGTAAATTACCTAAAATTCCTAATGCAGGAGGAGCTGTTTTTATTGGATGAACATCAAAACTAATTCCCTCATTTTTTAAAATATTTATAAGTTCTGGTGTTAGGCCGGGAAGATCTACACGCAACCTTTGAACTTTATTATCTAAATCCGAATCTATTGTCTCTATAACTGCATTTCTGCCTCCCTCAAAAATATCAACAGATGTAACCCTTCCCGAATTAATGTAATCTAAAAATCTGCCGTAACTAACTCTTGCTACCGCTGAATTTCTTGGTGCAACAGTAGTGCCATTAGATTTAAGCGAATCAACGTTGCTTGAAGATAAAAATTGGTAGGAAAGTGCTATTACTAAAAGTATAGGTAAAGCCCATAAAATTAATGTTTTAAATTTCTGATTCATTAATTTGTAGAAAGTCAATTCTAGGATTCTAGAATGAATCAGTGCATTTCGTTGATATTTTCTCTAACTTTATGCTTATACTACTCTTTAATGTATCTAATTTATAAATGAAATTTGAGATCAACGATAAGGTTAAGTTGATTGCGCCAGTCTCTTACTTGAAGACTTCAGATAATATGCCGATGTTAAGACCACCTGATCTAGTGGCAATTGATGAAATTGGGGAAATCCTTTCAATTAAATCTCCAGATACTGTTGAAGTAAAGTTTAGGAGAGGTTCGTTTTTAATAGATATTGATAAGATTGAGAAAAACTAATCTAAAAGTTTTTCTTCCACCTATTAGAAATTTCTAAACATATATTTTTATTTCCAGAAATACTCAGAAAAGGTTTTGAAAAATACTTATTAGTTAATTTCAAAATATCTAACGAAGAAATTTCCTCTATTTTTGAATTTAAATCGTTCTCAGAAATTGGTGAAATACCATAACTAACTAACTGTATCTTTCTCTGTAAAATTTCATCTAGTGATTGATTTCCTAATAAAAAAGAACCTTTTAGTTTTTCTTTTGCTAAAAATATTTCAGCATCAGTCAACGGATTTAAAAGTAAATTTTTCCATAGTGTTGATAAAAGTTCAAAAGCAAAAAGTGCTTGATCATTAGATACGGATAAATAAATTAAAAATGGGGCATTTCCACTCCTGATAGGATAATAAACACCTAAATCGTAAGTGATACCATGTTTTTCTCTAAAAAGTTTAAATAAAGCAGCGCTCATTCCATAAGATAAATATGACTCCAAAACCTTAAGAGGAAAATATTCACTACTTCTTCGCGAGCAAGTTTGGTCCCCCATCATTATTATTGTTTGATTTGAATCATTATTAATGTAATCAAATCTATTCGTAGTATTTAAATTATGATTTAAAGGATCTGATTTTTCTTTTAAGATTTTTTTTTCTAATGTTCCAAAATTTTCTCCATTTATTTCGGGATTATTTGAAATTAAATACTTTTCTCTATTTTTTAAATTTTTAAACTCAAGCAAAACATCTTCATAGGTAATCTTTGAGACATCATTAGCATTGCCAATTGTGTTGAAAGCATAAGGATGATTTGAGTAAACAATTTTTCTCCATTTTTCAAAACAGATATTGAATGGATTCTCTTTATCTTTTTTAATGTGATCAATAGAAGATTTTTTTACTTTTTTAAATTCAGTTTCCGAGAGGATTGGCTTATTAATTATTAAGTCTAATAAAGGGAATAATTTGCTGAAATGTTCATTTAGGGATTTAATACTTATTGAAATACCATCTTCAAATATTTCTTGATTTAATTCTGCTCCATAGGACTCAATATATTCAGAGAGAGTGAAATTGTTAAAACCTTCACATCCTCTGGTAAGTAATGAACAAAGGATCTTGTTTATCCCTTTTTTGCCAGTACTATCCATATCACTCCCCCCTTTAATCCAAATTGAAGCAGTTGAAAAATTTCTTTTTTTATTATTTAAAAAATATCTTTTTAACATTTACCAGGGGATGCAACTAATGTAAATTTCTCTCCACGGATATATTTTAAATGACTCTCTAAATTATTTATTGAAGATTTTCTCCCCCAAAGAAGTTCATTTCCAAAGAATGAAGAGAGTTGTGTAGATGTCTCTAAATTAAAAATATAATTACTTTTGACAATATTTATTGCTTTTTTTATTTCATCCAAAGCCAAGGCTTTACAATTTGTGATCTCATCAATTGTTTTATTAATTTGCTTTTCTACTAAATCAATATCTTTGGACTCACAACTTGCTTCAATTATAAATAATCCTCCTAATTCTCCAGCATTTACATCTACATATACCGATTCAACAAGATTACTATCTTCTTTTAAAATTTTAACTAATCTGCTGTTTCTTCCAACAGAGAGTATTGATGCTAATATCTCAAGTCCAATAATATTTTTTTGATCATTTAGGTTTGGGATAAACCAAGCCATAAATATTCTTGAAAACTCTAAATTATCAAACTTAACTGACTCTCTACCATTTCTAATTTTTAAAGAAGGTTTATTTTTTAGATTTATTAAATTTGGACTTTCTTTTATGCCAGATAGATCACTTTTTTCAAAAATTTTATAAATTTCTTCAGAGAGATTCCCCGCAATTGCAATACAAATTTTTTCGGTAGTGTAATGTTTGCTATGAAATTTCACAAGGTCATTTATCTCTAAGTTTTTAATACTATGTTCAGTTCCCAGAATCGAATTGGCATAATTCGGACTTAACCAAACCCTTTTCAAAAAATAATTAAATAATCTTTCTTCAGGCTGATCATTTTGTTGTTTTATTTCATCAATAACTACCCCTTTTTCTTTTATAAATTCATCAGGATTAAAATCTGGAGCAACGACAATATTTGTCAAAAGAGCAAGTGATTCTTTAAAGTTATTGGGTGGAACTAAGACATGGTAATGTACATCATCATAACCAGTTGAAGCGTTACTTAATCCGCCTAGTGATTCAATTTTATGGTCAAACTCACCTGGCATTATTTTGTTAGATCCTTTAAAAATCATATGTTCTAGAAAATGAGCAGTGCCGTTTTTATCAACATCCTCAAATGAAGAACCTGCTTTGCACCAAATATCAATGCTTATAAGCGGCAATTCTTTATTGTCCACAAACACACATCTAGTTTTGCTTGAATGGGTGTAGTAGTTAACATCTCCTACTTTCATTTCGGTTCTCTCTTTAAATTCTATTTTGGTACTTTTTAGCCTTGTTGTCTGAATCTTTAACTAAAACAAAATTAACTGACCCTCTTATTTTGGATTTGTTACAAAATATTAGAGAGCATAGATCCATGCTTGAGGACCTTAAGAGTATAAAAATTGATCCAAAACTAACTAACATAATATCTAAAGAAATAGGCAGAGAACTTTATATTGAAAATGAATTTCATAAAGCAAAAGGTTTTAGAAAGTTACATATTGAAGTAGCAGAATTTTCAAAGAATCTTAAAATATTACACTGCGTTTTTTTTCCTGATCCAAAGTTTGATATCCCAATTTTTGGGATGGATTTGGTAAAAATAAATGATATTGTTTCTGCTGCCATTGTTGATTTATCCCCGGCATCACAAAACCAAGGTTTGAAATACGAAAAATTACTTTCTGAAGTTGATAAAAGTTCTTTTACCTCTTTGAGAGAGATTCCTAAATGGGGGGGGATTTTTTCTAATAATGTATTTTTTGCTTCCTTAAAAAGTAAATCTGAAAAAAATGATTTTTGTAGAGTTGTGGATCAATACCTCACTATTTTGATCAAATTAAGTAAGAAAGCTAAACCGGAAGTTAATGAGGAAATTATCCAAGAGAGAATAGATTTTCAAAAAAATTATTGTGTTCAACAAATGAAAAATGAGAAGACTAGCATGGTTCTTTTAAAATATTTTGATGAAAAATGGGTCAATAACTACATAAAAACAGTACTCTTCGATTTTTAATGAAATTAAAAATATTAAAAAATTTATTTATTTATTTTTTATTATTTACACCAATATCTCTTGGTGTTATTTCCTGTTCTGGAAATAATAAATCTAGTTCAAAATTTAAAGAGGAAATAACTTCAGATTTCATACCTCCTATTACAGCTGTTGCCGCACTTGGTCAACTTTCTCCTTCGGGAGAGATTAGACAATTGGCAGCTCCAATAAGTCAGTTTGGCTCTTCCCCCCGAATTGTCGAAATTTTAGTAAATGAAGGGGATTTCGTAAAAAAAGGTGATATCCTCGCAATCTTTGAAAATGGAGAAAAATTAATTGCTGATCTTGAAAGAAACGAAAATCTAATTAATACTATTAACGAAGAAATTACCCTAAAGAAAGATCAAATTCAAAGGTATGAGTTAGCTTTGAACAAAGATGTATATTCTTTTGTAGAGTTTTCACAGAGAAAAGATGAATTATTAAAATTGCAAAAACAGAAAATAAACCTTATCGGAGATCAAAAAAACATCAAGATAGATCTATTTAATTCAAAACTAAGGAGTCCAATCGATGGTTTTATCCTTGGAATAAACACGAGAGTTGGTGAAAGGCCTCAAAATGAAGGGATTTTGGATATTGGTTCTAGTCAAAAAATGGAAGCTTTGATAGAGGTTTATGAATCTGACATCGATAGGGTCTTTATCTCTCAGAATGTTGAATTGAGCAGTGAGAATGGAGGTTTCCAAAAAAATCTTAAGGGAAAGGTGATTAGGATTAGTCCTCAGGTAAAACAAAGAAAAGTTCTATCGACTGATCCAACAGGGGATGCTGATTCACGAATTATCGAGGTACTAGTAAAACTAGATCAAGATTCTATAGATATCGTTCAAAACTATGCAGGAATGAAAGTGATTGCAAAATTTATTCCCTAATGAGTTTTTCTTTTTTAAAATTTAGAAAAATACCATTAGCTTGGTTGTTATTAACTAGGCAACCATTAAGGCTAGCAGTTGCCATAGCTGGAATCAGTTTTGCAGGGATTTTGATGTTTATGCAATTAGGTTTTAGAGATGGTTTATTTGACACGAGCGTAACTATTCATAAACTTCTAGATGCCGATCTTGTTTTGATAAGTCCCAGATCAAAAAGTTCTATAAGCATGAGTGGATTCCCAAAAAGAAGATTAATTCAAACTCTCGCAGTAGAAGATGTTGAAAAAACTGCTCCCGTTAATCTAAATTATTTACTTTGGAGAAATCCCGAAAATCTTAAAACTAGATCAATACTTGCATTAGGTTTTAATCCCTCCGATTCACTTCTTTTAGATGAGGGATTCTCAAAGAAAGCTTATAAATTGAGAAATCCATCAAGAGTTCTTTTTGACAAACTATCTAGACCTGAATTTGGACCGATTGAAGAATGGTTCTTATCTGAAAAAAAAGTTGAGACTGAGGTTGCTGGGAAAAGAGTAATTGTTGAGGGCCTTGTGGAGTTGGGACCATCTTTTGGTGCAGATGGTAATTTGATAACTAGTCGAGAAACCTTCTTAAGACTTTTTCCTGCTAATCCTCCTGGCAGTATAGAAATTGGTTTGGTAAAGCTAAAAAAAGGATCTGATCCTGAATTGATTTCAAGGATATTAAATAACTCACTCCCAAATGATGTTAGGGTTCTTACAAAAAATCAATTTATAGAATTTGAGAAGAATTATTGGAAAAATAGTACTGCAATAGGTTTTATATTTAGTTTGGGAGCATTGATGGGTTTCGTTGTAGGGTGTGTGGTTGTTTATCAAATTCTTTATAGTGACGTTACAGATCACCTCCCAGAGTACGCCACCTTATTGGCAATGGGGTATAGACTTAAGTCCCTTTTCTTTGTTGTAGCTAGAGAGGGGTTTTTGTTGGCATTGTTTGGTTATTTACCTGCTTATTTCTCTGGTCAAATACTTTACTCAGTTATAAGAAGTTCTACTAAACTCCCAATAATAATGGACGCAGATAAAACTATTTTAATTTTCGTATTAGTTTTAGTTATGTGTATGGGGTCCGCCGCTGTTGCGATGCGTAAATTAGTTGACGCTGATCCTGCCGAAATTTTTTAACAATTGAAGATAAATGGTTAAAGCTAATAAATCAAAAAATAATGTTAAAAACCTTAAAACAGTCTCAATAAATAATTTGAGTCACTTTTATGGAAAAAATGAGAATAAAAAACAAGTTCTTAATGACGTTAATTTAAATATTGATAAAGGAGAGTTGGTTCTTTTGAAAGGACCTTCTGGATGTGGTAAAACGACTCTTTTAACATTAATTGGTGCCTTGAGAACCTGTCAAAGTGGAGATTTAACTGTATTAAATAATCAGTTAAATGGAGCATCAAGGAAAACTCGTCAGATTCTTAGAAGAAGTATTGGAATGATTTTTCAAGGTCACAATCTTCTGAGATGTTTAACAGCAGAACAAAATGTCCAGATGGGCGCCGATTTAATAAAAGGTTTAACATATTTGCAAAGACGTGAAATAGCACGGAATTGGTTGTCAGCAGTAGGATTAGAAGAACATCATAAAAAGTTGCCAAATGACTTATCTGGTGGGCAGAAACAGAGAGTAGCAATTGCTCGAGCTTTATCTGCTAACCCAAAACTTTTATTAGCTGATGAGCCCACTTCTGCTTTAGATAGCGTCACAGGAAGAGAAATAGTAACCCTTTTAAGAAAACTAGCAAAAGAGCAAAATTGTTCTGTACTTATGGTGACGCATGATCCAAGAATTTCTGATATGGCTGATAGGATATTAAATATGGAAGATGGTAAAATATATAGTGCTCATAGTGAGCTAATATAATTAAAAGTTAAAAATTTTATGTCTAAGAGAAGGAATCTAAAAAAAGAAAAGCAGGAACGTAATAGAGCCTATGCTAGAAAATTCAAAAAAAGGAAATTAAGAACTGATGGAAGACCTGATGGTGGAAACGTTACAGGTACAGCAAATAATGGCGGTGCAGCTGATTAGGGAATATCTTTTATTTTTATCTTTTGGAGTTCAATATATTATGCATATTTAAGACATAATCATGAATGTAAGTATTGTTATACCGACTTACAATAGATTACCTATATTAGAGAAATGTCTATTTGCGCTTGAGAATCAAAAATTAAATACAAATATCAGTAATTATGAAGTAATAGTAGTTGATGATGGATCAACTGATGGAACAACCTCATGGATAAATAAAAACAAAGCTAATCTCCCACACGTTATTCTATTTCAGCAAGAACATGGAGGGCCTGCACTTGGAAGAAATCTGGGAGTAATTAAATCAAAATATGAAATTATTATATTCATTGATAGTGATCTTATTGTTTTAGACAATTTTATAAATTGCCACGTAGAAAAATTACTTGCCTCTTGGAGAAAAAATGATAAAAAATGTTTTACCTATGGCTCGGTAGTCAATACATCTAATTTTCTAAATCCTCAGAGTGAAAAACATAAAATAATGGACACTTCTTTTGCATACTTTGCTACTGGGAATGTAGCGATATCAAAAGAATTGATTTTAAGTGTGGGATTATTTGATACTTCTTTTAGTCTTTACGGTTGGGAGGATTTAGAACTTGGAGAAAGATTAAAAAAAATTGGGACAAAATTAATTAAATGTCCAAATGCAGTAGGTTTTCATTGGCATCCGCCATTTAATTGCGAACAAATAGATTCATTAATAGCTCAAGAAAAAGAGAGAGCAAAAATGGCTTTAGTGTTTTATAAGAAACACCCAAATTTAAGGGTTAGATTTATGATTCAATTAACTCCTCTCCATAATTTACTTTGGCAAATTCTTTGCTTGGGAGGACTAATCAGTGTTGATAGAATCCTTCCTTTATTAAGATTCCTAGTAAATATAAGAAGAAATAGACTTGCACTTGAGATACTTAGGATCCCTCTAAATATGATTTACATTAAACAGTTAACCAAATCAAGATAAAAAACTTTTAGAAATACACATCACTTGCTAGAATCGTTAAAATTAAATCCACACATCTGACAGTTTCGGGTGAATTATTAATATTAATTCCCCGTCAGATGGAGGCTAACCCGAAACCCTTTTTAAATTATGGCTGTTGTATCACTATCAGAAATGATGGAAGCTGGTGCTCATTTTGGGCATCAAACTAGACGTTGGAATCCCAAGATGTCTAAGTATATATATTGCGCGAGAAATGGAGTTCATATTATTGATCTTGTAAAAACAGCATTGTGTATGAACAATGCATATAAATGGACGAGAAACGCTGCAAAAAGCGGTAAACGTTTCCTATTTGTTGGTACAAAAAAACAAGCATCAGATGTAGTAGCTCAGGAAGCTACACGCTGTGGAGCTGCATATGTAAATCAAAGATGGCTTGGAGGGATGTTGACTAATTGGACAACAATGAAAGCTAGGATTGAAAGATTAAAGGATCTAGAAAGAATGGAAAGTAGTGGTTCAATAGCAATGAGGCCTAAAAAAGAAGCTGCAGTATTAAGGAGAGAACTTGAAAGATTACAAAAATACTTAGGTGGACTTAAGGGTATGAGAAGATTACCAGATGTAGTTGTATTGGTTGATCAGAGAAGAGAATCTAATGCAGTATTAGAAGCTAGAAAATTAGATATCTCATTAGTATCAATGTTGGATACAAATTGCGATCCGGATTTGTGTGAAGTTCCAATTCCTTGTAACGATGATGCCGTTAGATCTGTGCAACTTATTTTAGGAAGACTTGCAGATGCCATAAATGAGGGTAGAAAGGGCTCTAATGCCGAAAGAAAAAATTAAATTCCAATTTAAAACTTACTATTCACTATTTTTTATTACTTCAAATGGGAAACATTACAGCAAAACTTGTAAAAGATCTTAGAGACAAAACTGGCGCAGGAATGATGGACTGCAAAAAAGCACTTAACGAAACTGAAGGAAATCTAGATAAAGCTTTGGAATGGTTAAGAAAGAAAGGCATAGCTAGTGCTGAAAAGAAATCGGGAAGAGTAGCGGCCGAAGGGTCAATTGGTAGTTATATACATACTGGATCAAGAGTCGGAGTTTTACTAGAGTTAAATTGTGAAACTGATTTCGTTGCTAGAGGTGATATATTCCAATCTCTGTTGAAGGATGTCTCAATGCAAGTAGCAGCATGCCCAAATGTTGAGTATGTATCAATTGATGAAATACCAGAAGATGTTGTGGAAAAAGAAAAGCAGATTGAAATGGGTAGGGATGATTTATCTGGAAAACCAGAACAAATTAAAGAAAAAATAGTTGAAGGGAGAATAGCAAAAAGACTTAATGAGCTTGTTTTGCTTTCACAACCCTACATTAAAGATAGTTCTCTAACAGTTGAGGATCTTGTTAAACAAGCAGCTGCAAAAATTGGGGAAAATATCAAAGTAAGACGCTTTACAAGATATACATTGGGTGAAGGTATCGAAAAAAATCAGATGGACTTTGCTGAAGAGGTCGCATCAATGCAAACAAACTAGTCACTTGAATGATTTGAATAATTTCAATAATTACATAGATATAGATAAAATTAATTCTCAATTAGAGAGAGCAGACATACAAAAAAGAATATTAACTAGAAATATCTATAGGGAATATGAACTTTATCTTAATCTAGTAAGAGATCTACTTTTCATCTCTGTAGAAAAAGGCCTTAATCAAATATATAGTTATCCAACAATTAATGATAATTTCTTAAATGAAAATGAATTCTATAGTCTTTTTGAAAAAAAAATAAGTAAATTAATATTTACGAATTTGCCCTTTTTAACAGTAGAACAATTAAAGATAAATGAAATTGAAAAAAATATAAATAAGGAAATTAATTTTACTATTTTTGATAGTTCCACAAAAATAAAGGATGATCAAAAAGAAAAATTTCAATATGAAGATGGTTTTCAATTAAAAGAACCCATTCAGTTCGAGATTACTGAAGACTTTTCAAATACTTCTGAATATTATCAAGCTCATAATTATGAGAAATTCGTATCACTTGATTTAGATAATAACGACCATAATAATTATTTATCTAAAAACAATATTTTTGAAAATTTAGGAGTTGAAAAACAATTTATTTCCTCCTTAATTGAATTAATAGGAGAAGAAAAGGTGGAAAAACCAAGATATCAAGAAAAAGAAAATATCAATCAAATGGATAATTTACCAAAAAATCAGATTCTTAATAATTTTGATTTAATAGACAAGTCATTGGAAAATTTACTATTGAATCTTTCATATAATATTAACCAAGAATTATTCAAGGCAAATCTAATAAAAAAGATGATATCTAAAGATTCCTTTGATTACTTAGTAGGCAAAAATTTTATGATAAAACATCCATATCCTTTTGTTATTAATTTCGAATTAAACTTAAATCGGTCATCATTAATCGGCAATAATTTTCCAAGCATTATTTTCTTCAATATATCTACTGTTGAGTTAGAGTTTAAAAATTTAAATCTTTCTATTCAAAGGAACAAAATAAATGAGCTAAAAAATCAATTTCAGCGTTTGATTAAAAAAGAGACATATTGGAGGCAAAAAGAAATAACTTTGAATAAGATACGTTGAAAAAATAACTCTTTTTTCAAATGTGACTATTAGCGGGAATAATAATAAATTAATTAAAGATTGGATAAGACCTCTTCAAAAATCTCTTACTATTGAAACTGAAAACAAATTTATTAATACTTTAGGAAGAGAAAAATATTTTAATGATTATTTGCATGAATCATTAAAAAAACTAGATAATCTAAATCTCTCAGACGAATATTTAAGGATATTTTATGAATTTTCTAAAAAATATAATGAATATAATAAATTAGATGAAAATCAAAGAAAAAGGTTAATTATAGATACAAGAAAAAATCTTTATAAACTAGGTAAAACTCTAGAAATAGAAAGTTCTAATAATATTTCTAATAATGTTTTTCTGAATAAAGCTGATTCAAGTTTGTCTTTTGATTCAGATATTTCATTAATAAAAAATGTAGGAAAAGTTTATAAAAATAAGCTTAATGAATTAGGGATATTTCATATAAAAGATCTAATTAATTATTTCCCACGAACATATCTAGACTATACGAATAGAGTCAAGATAATAAATTTAAAACCAGATAATTTATACACGTGCATCGCAAACGTTAAAAGATTTTATATTCATAAGAGTAAAAAAAATAGTAATTTATCAATAATGAATATTGTAGTTTCTGATGAAACGTCTTCAATAAAGGTTACAAAATTTTTTTTAGGAAGAAGATTTAGATCTTACTCCTTCTTCACATCTCAAAAATCTTTGTATACTCCTGGAACTAAATTAGCAATTTCCGGTAAGGTTAAATTGACAGAGTATGGCAAAACTTTTGTAGATCCGCAGATTGAAATTCTTAAGGATAACAATGATAATTTTAATTTCTCAGGCAAAATATTACCCTTGTATTCATTAGGTGAAGCATTATCAAATATGAGTTTTATAAAACTTATGAAAAAGGTACTAATTTATGCAAAGCAATATCCAGAAATTTTAAATAAAAAGCAACTTGATTCATTATCTTTATTATCAAAAGGAGAGTCGTTGATTAATATTCATTTTCCACCAACTCAACAGGCACTTATTGAGTCAAAAAAACGTTTGGTTTTTGATGAGTTATTCCTACTTCAAATAAAGTTCCTACTTAGAAAAAGAAAGACGAATAAAAATGTAACTTCCCAACAATTACCTCAAAAGAAATCTTTATTAAAAGAATTTTTAAATACTTTTCCTTTTGAATTAACAAAATCTCAAGAAAATGTTTTAAATGAAATTAAGAAAGATTTATCTAATCCCGTACCAATGTCTAGATTGCTTCAGGGAGATGTGGGAAGCGGTAAAACTATAATTGCAATAGCGTCTCTTTTGCTTGTAATTGAAAAAAACCTGCAAGGTGCATTTATGGTCCCAACTGAGGTATTGGCAGAACAGCATTATAAAAATTTATTAAAATATTTGAATCCCCTTTTAGTTTCTGTTGAACTACTTACTGGGAATACTCCTCAAAAAAAGAGAAAAGAAATTTTCTCTAATTTGAACAATGGATTAGTTGATATCCTCGTAGGTACTCATGCATTATTTGAGGATAAAGTCATCTTTAATGCATTAGGCATGGTTGTAATTGATGAACAACATAGATTTGGAGTTACTCAAAGAAATAGATTACTAAATAAAGGAGAAAATACTAACTTGTTATCAATGACAGCAACACCAATTCCAAGAACTCTTGCGCTTTCTATTTATGGTGATTTAGATGTGAGTCAAATTACAGAACTCCCTCCTGGGAGAGTTCCTATAACAACAAAAATAATTTCAGAAGACGATTTAACTAACTTGTTCAAGATTGTTGAAGATGAGATCAATAAGGGAAAGCAAGCTTATGTGATTTTGCCACTTATAGAAGATTCAGAAAAAATGAATTTAAGCTCCGCAAAGAAAACATTCAAACATTTATCAGAAGAGGTCTTTTTTAACAAAAAAGTTGGATTATTACATGGCAAATTAAGTTCACAAGAAAAGAATGAAGTAATTAATTCTTTTTTAAAGAATGAAATTAATATATTGGTTTCAACCACAGTAATTGAGGTTGGCATTGATGTGCCTAACGCCACAATTATGATTATTTATAATTCGGACAGATTTGGATTGTCCCAGCTACATCAATTAAGGGGGAGAGTTGGTAGAGGATCAACAAAATCTTTTTGTTATCTGGTAACCCCCGATAAAAATGGATTAGAAAATAAACGACTTTGTGTTTTGCAAAAATCTAATGATGGCTTTTATATTGCTGAAAAAGACTTGGAGCTTAGAGGACCAGGCCAGATTTTAGGATATAGACAATCCGGATTGCCTGATTTTGTACTGGACAATTTACCTAACAATAAATTTCTTATTGATAAGGCTCGTGAAGAGGCTATTAAGATTGTTAGTGATGATCCTGATTTAAAAGAAAATATTGTTTTAAGGAATATACTTATTGATAATTCTGATAATAAATTCATTCATGATTTCTTAAATTGAAAACTATCATTGTAATTTTTGATATATATGCCACTATAAATCAATTGCAAATTTCAATTGAAAATTTGGAATAAAATACCAATTAAAGATAATGGAGATAAATTAATAGCTATACCTAGCTGCCTAAAGTTTTTAGATCCCCACCCTTACTTTCATTTAGGAGCACCTTACAAAGATAAAACTTCTATTTGGAAATTAAGAGAGGAGGTCGTAAATAGATTAGTAAAAGTAAATGATTATTTGATATCAAAGAGTAGTTTTAACCTTTTAATTTATGACAGTTGGCGACCTTTAGAAGTCCAGGAATTTATGTTTAAAAGAGCATTTTTATTAGAGTGTGAAAAATCCGATATTGATATTTCTTTTGAAAATATAAAATCTTATCCATCCATTTTAAAAAAAGTTGAAAAATTTTGGGCATATCCTTCTTATGACACTAGGTGTCCTCCCCCTCATTCAACTGGGGGTGCATTGGATGTTTGTTTATCAGATAAAGACGGAAATCTTGTTGAAATGGGAAGCATGGTTGATCAAATGGATGAGACCTCAAATCCTTATTTTTATGCAAACATAAAGAATGAAGAAGCAATTATTTGGAATAGTAGAAGAAATTTATTAAGGGAAATTATGACTAAATTCGGATTTGCTCAACATCCTAATGAATGGTGGCATTTTAGTTATGGTGATCAATTATGGGCTTGGAAAAATAAAAAAGCAAATGCCCTTTATGGAAAAATTTAAATTCTATTGATTTTTATTTAGTAAATTCAATATATAATTTTCATCTTGAGTATTTATAAAATCTCCGAAATCCAAATCCAAATTACTCTTCCAATTATCAAATAATGGTTGAAGAGTTTTTTCTAAATCGTTAAGTTCCATTCTTTGTAAAAATGGTTTAGCAAGCCTTTGTAGATTTTTACTTCCCCCCAACCATAATTGGTATTTGTTTTGCCCACTTCCAACAAGTGCTAATTCGGCCATATAAGGCCTGGTACATCCATTCGGACATCCTGTCATTCTGAATAATATTGTCTTTTGTATTTTTAGATCTAATAGTAAATTTTCAATCCTTTTTAATACATCAGGTAATATTCTTTCAGCTTCAGTCATTGCAAGACCACAAAGTGGTAAAGCAGGACAAGCTAAAGCGTGTCTTTGTATTTCATTAATGTTTTCTAAATTTTCGTATCCAATTTTTGATAGAGATTTTTGAATTTCACCTTTGTTTTTATTGGCGATATTACAAAGTAAAATATCTTGATTAGGTGTGAGTCTTAAATCTAAATTATATTTTTTAACAATACTTGTGATGGTATTCTTCTTCTCTCCAGATAATCTCCCTGATAATAATGGTAAACCTACGAAATGGGAGGTTTTATTTTGTTTATGCCAACCTAGGTAATCAATAAGAACCTTATCAGGTTCTTTTCTAATTTTTTTAATTTCTTTTTTGAAATACTTATCAGAAAGTATCTTTTTGAACCATTTAATACCTTTTCTATGAAGAAGATATTTCATTCTCGAATTTTTTCTTGATTTTCTATCACCATAATCTCTTTGAATAGCCACAATGCTTTGTATTAATTCATAAACATCAGGTTCTTCAACATATCCAAGTGGATCTGCAATTCTGGCAAAGGTCTCCTCATTATTATGTGTGCGACCCATACCACCTCCAACATAGAAGTTGCACCCTTCTAAGTTTCCATCTTTAGAAGTAAAGGCAACTATTCCTATGTCATTGGTAAGAAGATCAACAGAATTGTCACCAGGAACTGTCACAGCACATTTGAATTTTCTCGGTAAATAAGTTGAACCATAAAGAGGCTCATCTTTTATCCCACTAAAAACATTATCTTTGAATTGGAGAGGGGCCATAACGTTTCTATTTATGTCTCCACATGCAGCTAATGTGGAGCCCATTGAATTTACTATTGTTTGAATTACTTCCTTTAGGTTCTCCTTTCTGATTCCATGCATTTGAAAGGCTTGTCTTGTAGTGGCCCTAAGTGTTCCATTACCAAGTTTGTCAGATAATTCATCTAATGCTAAAAATAATTTCCCAGGAACTTCACCGCCCGGATTTCTTAACCTAAGCATCATTTGCCAATCTTTACTTTTGCCCGGCCTTCTATTTTCCCTGTTATCTTGTTGATAACTACCATGAAATTTTAATAACTGAACTGCATCATTAGTAAAATGATCACTTTCATTGACTAATTCTGTAGCAAGTGGTTCCTTAAGAAATTGGCTACTTTTTTTAAAATTTTCAAATTTAGAGACTTCTAGTCCATTTGCTAAACAAACAGTCTCTTCCTTTGCAGAATCTTTTTTCTTTTTTACTTTCTCAACCTTGATCAAAGGACCAAAACATATCTCTTTTTATACATTAGCGAAAAGCTTATTTAACTGGTAGTAAATTATAGTAAGTGAAGTCATATTTTTTTCTTGTCTAAATATTTACTTGAGATAGGAACAGAAGAGTTGCCCGCAAAATTTTCTCATTCTGTTCTAGAGCAATTTAAATCTCTAATAGAATTTGAATTGGATAAAAAGTTAATCAAATTCGAACAAATAGTTGTTACCTCCACACCAAGGAGGATAGTTCTACTTCTCGAAGGTTTAGTTGATTATGCAGAAGATAAGATAATAGAAAGAAAAGGGCCTAAAGCAAATTCAGCTTATTTAAATGGATGTCCTACTAATGCTGCTTTAGGATTTGCTAATAGCTTAGATATAGATGTAGGTGAGCTAGAAATAAAAAACACGGAAAAGGGTGATTTTGTATTTGGAAAGAAAATTGAGAAAGGACTATCAACAAAAATTTCTTTGTCTTCGATTATCCCAAAATTAGTAAAGAGTCTTCAAGGCCCTCGATTTATGAAATGGGGGGCTGGGAACATAAAATTTTCAAGACCTATTAGGTGGATTGCCTCTATTTATAATGATGAAATTCTTGATTTTGAATTTGATGAATGTGATCCAAAGATCAAAATAAGTAATAAAACAAAAAGTCATAGGCTAATCAATGAAGTTTTAGAAGTTCAGAATCCTGATGATTTTTTTGAATTATTGAAACGAAATAGAGTAATAGCTATTCGAAAAGAAAGAAAAGAAAAAATTGAAAGTTTAATAAATCAGGCATCTAAATCTTTAAATCTGAAACCTGACCTTTCAGAAGGATTACTAAATGAACTAACTGATTTAGTTGAATGGCCAGACTTAATTATTGGCAAATTTAGTAATGAATTTCTTGATCTTCCGGTTGAAGTTCTCTCAACAGTCATGAAAATTCATCAGAGATACGTTCCTCTTTTATTTAAAAACGAAAGTTTTTCTAAACTAGATTTAAGCTCTGAAAAAAATATTAGTACAACTTTCTGCGTTATTTCAAATGGTCTTGAAGAATCAAATAATAATATTGCCAAAGGTAATGAGAAAGTATTAAGGGCAAGGTTTTCAGATGCAAAGTTTTTCGTAGAAAGTGACAAAAAAGTTGCTTCAATCGAAAGAAATGAAAAGCTTAAATCTGTTTCATATTTAAAAGGACTTGGAAATATATTTCAGAGGGTAGAAAGGATAGAGGAAGTTACTAAAAAAATTCTTAAATTTTTAAATGATAAGTCTTTAGAAGAAAAAAAAATAATAGAAGCTGCTAAATACTGTAAAAACGACTTATGTAGCGAAATTGTTTTCGAATTCCCTGAGCTGCAAGGAATAATGGGTGGTAAATATCTTAAATATGAGGGATTTAGTGAGGATGTTTGCTTGGCTGTCGCTGAACATTATTTACCTTCTTTTTATAAAGATGCTTTGCCCTCCACAAAATATGGTGCAATAGTTTCCATAGCAGATAAGGTCGAAACTTTAATAAGTATATTTATTTCTGGTAAACGTCCTAGTGGATCATCTGATCCTTATGCTTTAAGAAGAAATTTGAATGGAGTGATTAAAATAATTTGGGATTATGAACTTGATTTACCTTTAGATAAATTATTCAACGAACTTATTGATTTTTGGAAAATCGTATTTCCGAATTTAAACTTCTCAAGAGAAACAGTATTTAATGATTTAAATGAATTTTTAGTTCAAAGAATTGTTAGTCATCTAGAAGAAATATCACTAAGTAAAGAATTAATAAAGGCCGTTTGCTCTTCTGATGAATTATCTCAAAAAAGAGTATTGAATATTGTTGATCTTAAAAATAGGATTAAATCTATTATCAATTTTAACGAAAAGGATAATTTTGTTGAAATCCAGAAGGTAATTACTAGGGTAAGCAAATTAGCAAATAATAGTGATCTTTCAAGAGACGTTCTCTCAACAAGAGATTATGTAAACACAAAACTTTTTGAAAAAGATTGTGAATTCAAAGTTTTTGAATTTATTGGAGAATTAGAAAAACTTTTTTCAGAAGGTTATTGCAATTATTTGGAACTTCTAAATTTGTTTGAGATTAATGTAAACACTATCGAGGATTTATTTGATAATGAAAAGGGAGTCCTAATAATGTCAGAGGATTTAAAAATAAGAAATAATAGACTCAATTTGTTGAGCTTAATTAGAAATTATTCTCTAAAAATTGCCGACTTTACACTTTTGAACTCTTAACTTTAATTCCTCCCTTTATTGAATAATTTTCTAGCATTTTTTCTACCTCTTTATTTTCCCTAACAGCACTATCAACGGGTTTATATTTTAGAGGCGCTAGGGCTTTCCCTCTTAAAATCGAACCAAGTGTAAGCATTGTAATTTTAAGTTGCTGTAATGGTTTCATGGAGACAACTCTTTTGTATAAGTAACTATCAAAAGTAAGTCTTTGTACATCCATGTCATCACACATCTCAACAAAGGCTTCTCTAGCAGAATCATTTCTGTAGAAAATATTTTGAAGGATTTCTAGCACCTTATAAGTTGTGCCATATTTTTTATCCCATTTTTTAAGATAGTTTTTTAAATCTTTTTCTGATGGAATTACTTGACCATTTTTTGATGCTTCAACAATTTCTTCAGCACACATTCTTCCGCTTTTTGCAGCAAAATAAATACCCTCTCCAGAACTTTTTGTAACATAACCAGCTGCATCACCAACCAATGCCATTCTCCCAACTACCCTTCTTGGCCTTGGATGCTCTGGAATAGGGTGAGCTTCTACCTTTATTACTTCACCATTAACAAGTCTTTTCTTTGCCCTATTTCTTACACCCTCTTGAAGTCCTTTAATTAATGACTGATTCTTTTGCATGGTTCCAGTGCCCACAGCAACATGATCATATTTAGGAAATACCCACCCATAAAAATCAGGAGAAACATCAGTTCCGACATACATTTCAGCAAGATCTTCGTAGTAACTCATTTCTTCTTTAGGCAATTTAATTCTTTCCTGAAATGCTATAGCAACTTTGTAATCACCTGCATCCATTGCTTTTGCGACTCTGCTATTGGCTCCATCAGCTCCGATCAAAAGGTCAACAGTAAGCTCTTTGAGTTCCCCTTTTTTATCTCCATTCGTAAAATCTGAGTAGGAAAGCTTATATGGCCCTTGATTATTATCGCCAGTATCAATAGAAGTAACTAATCCATTTATTAATGTAGCACCAAGATCTGATGCTCTGTTGCGCATAAAGGCATCCATAACTTCTCTTCTACACATCCCAATAAACTCATTATCACTTTTCCCATAAACTCTATCTAAACTTATATCTACTTCTCTATTTGATGGAGATATCATTCTCATATGCCTTACTTTTCTATCAATAATTGACTCAGGTAAATCAAATTCTTCGACCATGCAAAGTGGAATTGCTCCTCCACATGGTTTTGCATTATCTAATTTTCTCTCGAAGAGCCAAGTTTTTATTCCAGCTTTAGCAAGTATTTCTGCCGCACATGAACCACTTGGACCTCCACCAATAACAGCTACCCTCAACATATGAAAAAAAAATAATACTGTATATAAAAACTACATCTTTTTTGCTTATAAAAGTGCATTTCTTAAAATAATAGTTAATATCGAAATATCTTTTCCAAATTCACTTCTAAATATTGGAACTAAACAAAGATATCGATCAATTTGATATACCACTTGCCAAAAGAACTTACCTAAATAATCCAAATTCAACATTATTAAAAAAACTATTAATATTTTCTCCATTTCTTTTTCTTATCTTTTCTGTCGCTGCATTGCGATTAATTAAAAATATAGAAATAGGATCTCTTGATAATCTCAATTTTCAGGCTCAGATAAATCACGACCATAGAATTTTAGGTCATTTACCCTATGCGGAAATTTCTAAGGAGAAACTAGTTTTAATTGAGCCTAATATTGAAGTTCATATGGATATGCGCGATTCTCTACTAAAGATGAGAGAAGAAGCCAAAAAGGATGGGATATATTTAGTCTTCTTGAGTGGTTATAGATCAATAAATTTGCAAAACGAAATCTTTTATTCTTTAAAATCCTTTAGAAATCAAGTGGCAGCAGAAAGAGCTAGAGTTTCAGCCCCTCCAGGATATTCTGAACATAGTACAGGTTTCGCAATCGATATTGGTGATGCTACTCAAAGAGAGACAGACTTTGAAACCGACTTCGAAAATACTGACGCCTTTAGATGGCTAATAAAAAATGCAGCTAAGTTTCACTTTAAGTTATCGTTCAACAAAGATAATAAATATATAGATTACGAACCCTGGCATTGGAGATATGAGGGGTCAATTGAAGCATTAAAAGTTTTTGAAAGCTCAAATAGAAAATTATAAATCTAATTGATTAATTTAATTATTCAATAAATTATATTTTTCAAAGTCTTAAAGAGAAAATTCTCATAATAAGCATACTTTGAGTTAGCCTTAATAAAGTCAATCTAATATTTATATAAATTCTATAAATGTCATCTTCGATAAAAGAAATTAGAAATGTTGCAATTATTGCTCACGTAGATCATGGGAAGACAACACTTGTAGATGCATTGTTATCTCAATCAGGAATATTTAGAGACAATGAAGTTATCCCTACATGTGTAATGGATTCAAATGATCTTGAAAGAGAAAGGGGGATAACAATTCTCTCAAAAAATACTGCAGTTAACTACAAAGATACCAGAATTAATATTATAGATACACCTGGACATGCTGATTTTGGAGGAGAAGTTGAAAGGGTTTTGGGAATGGTTGATGGTTGTCTGCTTATTGTTGATGCAAATGAGGGACCTATGCCTCAAACAAGATTTGTTTTAAAAAAAGCATTAGAAAAAGGACTTAGGCCTATAGTCTTTGTAAATAAAATTGATAGACCACGAGTAGTACCAGAAATAGCAATTGATAAGGTCCTTGATTTGTTTTTGGAATTAGGAGCTGATGATGATCAATGTGATTTCCCTTATCTTTTTGGGAGTGGCTTATCTGGTTTCGCAAAAGAAGAGATGGAATCTAATAGTGACAATATGATGCCTCTTTTTGAAGCTATTATCAGACACGTTCCTCCTCCAGTAGGTGACTCTAATAAGCCTCTTCAGCTACAAATAACTACTTTGGACTATTCTGATTTCTTAGGCAGAATAGTAATTGGAAAGATCCACAATGGAACTATAAAAAATGGCCAACAGGCTAGTTTAATTAAAGAAAACGGAAAAACTATTAAAGGTAAGGTTAGTAAGCTTTTAGGATTTGAAGGATTACAAAGAATTGATATAAATGAAGCATTTGCAGGTGATATTGTTGCTGTTTCTGGTTTCGATGACGTCAATATTGGTGAGACCATAGCATGTCCCGATTCTCCTCATCCTCTTCCATTAATCAAAGTTGATGAACCTACCTTAAATATGACTTTTGTTGTCAATGATTCACCATTCGCGGGTAAGGAAGGGAAATTTGTTACTAGTAGACAATTAAAAAATAGATTGGAGAGGGAACTTTTAACAAATGTTGCCCTGAGAGTAGAAGAAACTGATTCTCCTGACAGGTTCTCAGTTTCAGGAAGAGGAGAATTACATCTAGGGATATTGATTGAAACTATGAGAAGAGAGGGTTTTGAGTTTCAAATCTCACAACCTCAAGTAATTTTCAGAGAAATTGATAATGTTGAATGTGAGCCTATAGAGACTTTGGTTTTAGATGTACCTGAAGTATCTGTTGGTTCTTGCATCGAAAAACTTGGATCTAGAAAGGCAGAGATGAAAAACATGCAGACAAGTTCAGATGGTAGAACTCAATTAGAATTTCTAGTACCATCAAGAGGATTAATTGGATTTCGCGGGGAGTTTGTAAGGATAACCAGAGGTGAAGGTATCATGAGCCATTCGTTTTATGAATATAAACCTAAAACAGGAGACTTTGAAACCAGAAGGAATGGCGTTCTTATAGCTTTTGAGGAAGGTGTAGCCACATTTTATGCTTTAAAGAATGCTGAAGATAGGGGAGTATATTTCATTAAACCTGGAGTTAAAGTTTATAAAGGAATGATAATTGGTGAGAATAATCGACCTCAAGATCTTGAGTTGAATATATGTAAAACTAAGCAGACTCTTGAAAGAGCACTCGAATATATTGGTCCAGATGAAATGCTAGAGGTAACACCAGATTCAATAAGAATGAGAAAGATAAATAAAAAGAAAAGAAATTAATAATTAGTTTCATGAACGAAGAAAGTGCAAAAAGTTTTCAAGATTCCCTTTTTACAGCTTTAAATCTTTTTAACAATCATGAATGGTATGAGGCTCATGATGCTTTTGAAGAAATATGGAATTCCGTAGATGGTGACGAAAGACAAGTTATCCAAGGAATTTTACAAGTATCTGTTTCTCAGTTTCACTTAAGTAAAGGTAATTTAAATGGAGCTACTATTTTGCTTGGAGAGGGTTTAGGCAGAATAAAAACTAGAACCAAGATTGATTTAGGGATTGATCTTGAATCCTTCTGCCAATGTTTGGAAGATTTATTAAGGAAATTACAATATAGAGAACTATTAAACGAGAACGATAAGCCTTTTTTGAAACCTCTTTGATGAATATATCTTTATCTTCAATTAAATTATTATTATCTATTTCATTTTTTTTTCAAGAAAAGAGGAAAACTAATCGATCTCAAGAAAAATGAACCTAAATATTCATAATGTATCCCTTTCAATTAAAGGAAGATTAATCGTAAATGATGTTTCCATAACTGTTAATCCAGGGGAAGTTGTAGGTTTGATGGGACCTAATGGTGCTGGGAAAACTACAACTTTTAATCTTGCAGTTGGGAATATAAAACCAGATAAAGGTGAAATTTTAATGAATGGGAAAAATATAACCAATCTTCCTCTACCAATTAGATCAAGACTTGGGTTAGGGTACTTAACTCAGGAAGCGAGTATATTTAGAGACCTCACTGTTAAGGATAATATAGATTTGGCTTTACAAAATTCATCTTATAGTAGAGCAGCTATAAGAAATAGAAGAGAACAATTAATTAATGAATTTAATTTGAATAACTTTGTAGATAATTATGGTTATCAACTTTCAGGAGGAGAGAGGAGGAGGTGTGAAATAGCTAGGGCTCTCACTGTAGGCAGAAAAGGACCTAAATATTTGTTATTAGACGAACCTTTTGCTGGGATCGATCCTCTAGCTGTTAATGATCTAAAGAAACTAATTCTTAAATTAAGTAGTGATGGGGTGGGGATTCTCATTACAGACCATAATGTGAGGGAAACCCTTCTAATTACTAACAAATCATATGTATTAAGTGAAGGAAAAATTTTAGCTAACGGTTCATCAAGTGAATTGGCTGATAATCCAATAGTCAAGAAGTATTATCTAGGAGATAATTTCAAACTTTGAAATGCTTTTTTAAAAATAAATTAAAACTTTATTATTAAAGATTTACTCATATAAGAATGATTTTAATTATTATTTGTTTGTCATTGAATATTAAAACTTGAGAAATTTCTAGAAATGATACTAGATAATTTTTTTAAAAATTTAATATATGAACCGGTTTCAGTTTTAGGTCTTTTAGTTTTTTATTTTTTATTAATTAACTTACCAATATCTTTGGGTGCAGTTTTTAAAAAAAAGTCTTCTTCTGCTGTAAGACTTATTACGATTTTAGTGAACTTATTGATAACATTACAATTACTTTTTAGGTGGTCAATTTCTGGGCACTTTCCTATTAGCAATTTGTATGAATCTCTTTATTTCCTTACTTGGGGTATCACATTAGGTCAACTATTGGTTGAAAGAGAATACCAAGCTCCAATAATTCCCTCAATTGCTATACCTATTGAGTTACTGACTGTGGCTTTTGCTTGTTTTGTTTTACCTGAGGATTTGAAATTATCATCCAACTTAGTTCCAGCTTTAAGGTCTAGTTGGTTAGTAATGCATGTTAGCGTCGTAATGCTTAGTTATGCAGCATTAATAATAGGTTCTTTACTTTCAATGTCCGTTTTGTTTATTAATAAAAATAAGCCGCTTCAAATCAGAAGTAGTTCTACAGGTATAGGAGGATTTAAACTTTCAAATAGTTATCCTGTAAATGATTTAGTTGAACCTATTGAATTTTCTCATTCAGAAGAATTAGATACATTAAGTTATCGTTCTATATTGGTAGGTTTTGTTCTTTTGACTCTCGGTTTAATTTCAGGTGCAGTTTGGGCTAATGAGGCCTGGGGCACATGGTGGAGTTGGGATCCAAAAGAAACATGGGCATTTATCTCATGGTTGTTTTATGCCGCTTATCTGCATATGAGAATAAGCAAGGGTTGGCAAGGACGCAAACCAGCATTATTAGCATCTACAGGCTTTTTAGTTGTTTTAGTATGTTATTTAGGAGTTAATTTTTTAGGAATAGGTTTGCATAGTTATGGATGGATATTTGGGTGATTTCTTAATCATCCAGAATATTTATTGAGGTTCTGAAAGAACATTCCCTTTTTGTGCTTCTTGTGCAACTTTTCTCAAGTCATCACATCCCTCTTTTAATGTTGGGTAAGCAAACATTCCACTACCTGCAATAAAACAATTAGCTCCAGCATCTGCACATTGTGAAATAGTCCAATTTGCTTTTATTCCTCCATCAACTTCAATGTCGACATTTAAGTTTTTTTCGATAACAAAGTTTCTTATTTCTCTGATTTTATTAAGCATTGTTGGTATATAAGCTTGTCCACCAAAGCCTGGATTAACTGTCATAACTAAAACATGATCAACCATATCCATAATGTTTTTAATCATTTCAAAAGGAGTATGAGGGTTTAATGCAACAGAAGGAGATCCTCCTAAATCTCTTATTCTTCCGAGAACTCTATGCAAATGAATATTTGCTTCGGCATGAGCTATTACTACTCCTGGTTCACCATTTGCCCCTTTTGTAGCGTTTACATAAGATTCAAGCATGGTTTCACAGTTGTATTGACTCACCATTAATTGAGTTTCAAAAGGGACATTGCAATATTTCCTGCATGCAGCAATCATTTCAGGACCAAATGTAAGATTTGGTACGAAATTTCCATCCATTACATCAAATTGAATTCTATCTACCCCAGCTTCCTCGAGCTCTTTCACACATGCCCCCATATTTGCCCAATCTGCTGGTAAAACTGAAGGAATTATTTGAATTGGTCTATTTGCACCAGTTAAATTTGCTTGATTTGACTCAGTCATTTAATTTTTAAAATATTTAATAAAGATACTATATTTAGTTGTTTATTCCTAATTTCAAGTCACGGCCTGATAAAGTAACAGCTGTAAAGAGTTAAAAAAAGCTTACTAGCATAATAATTCTCATAAAAAATTGCATTTTATATGAGATCATACTCAAAACCTTTTAGAAAATCCTCAAAATTTAATTGTGAATCAAACTTTAATTCAAGAAATTCTCGAAGTTGTCGAGCAAGCAGCTATTGCCTCAGCAAAACTAACAGGACTTGGTCAAAAAGATGAAGCTGATGCTGCAGCTGTCGAAGCAATGAGATTGCGAATGGGCAAAATTGAAATGAAAGGGAAAATTGTTATTGGAGAAGGTGAAAGAGATGAAGCACCTATGCTTTATATAGGTGAAGAGGTTGGTAGTGGAAATGGCCCAGGGGTTGACTTTGCAGTAGATCCTTGTGAAGGAACTAATCTTTGTGCGAATAATCAAAGAGGTTCTATGGCGGTTTTAGCTGCCTCTGATACGGGTGGTCTTTTCAATGCGCCTGATTTTTACATGAACAAATTAGCAGCGCCTCCTGCGGCCAAAGGTAAAGTAGATATTAGAAATTCAGCTACTGAAAACTTGAAGATACTAAGTGATTGCTTGGGCCTTTCTATTGATGAGCTTACTGTAGTTGTAATGGATAGAACTAGGCATAAAGATTTAATTAAAGAGATTCGAGGATGTGGTGCAAAAGTACAACCGATTTCTGATGGTGATGTTCAAGCTGCGATTGCATGCGGTTTTGCAGGAACTGGAACACATTGCTTGATGGGTATAGGTGCAGCTCCAGAGGGTGTTATTTCAGCTGCTGCAATGAGAGCTCTCGGCGGACACTTTCAAGGACAACTAGTTTATGATCCAGCAATCGCTCAAACTTCTGAATGGGCTGATTACACAAAAGAAGGAAATATAAAACGTCTTAATGAAATGGGCATAACAGATATAGATAAAATCTATGAAGCAAATGAATTGGCATCGGGAGAAAATGTTGTTTTCGCTGGAAGTGGAATAACTGATGGATTATTATTTGACGGAGTTAAATTTGAAAGGGATTGTGTTAGAACAAGTAGTCTAGTTATTAGTACATTAGATAGTACTGCAAGGTTCACAAATACTGTCCATATAAAAGATGGTGCTAAGAGTATCAGCCTTTAAAAATTCACTTTTGATTTTATGCATATTGTTGTCGTCGGACTGAGTCATCGCACGGCACCTGTCGAAGTGCGTGAGAAGTTAAGTATTCCTGACCAATCCATAACAGAGTCATTGAAAGCATTAAAAGCTTTCTCTGATGTATTAGAGGTGTCAATTTTAAGTACTTGTAATAGGCTGGAAATATATGCGCTAGTAAAGGATAAAAATACTGGAATTTCATCTATTAAAGAATTCATATCAGAATATTCTGGAATTATTTTTGAAGATTTAAATCCACATCTTTTTTGCTTTAGACAGGAAGAAGCAGTTTTGCATTTGATGAAAGTCTCGGCAGGACTCGATAGCCTCGTTTTAGGGGAAGGACAAATCCTTTCGCAGGTAAAAAAAATGATGAGATTAGGTCAAGAGAATCAATCTACTGGACCAATTCTTAATAGATTATTAACTCAATCAGTTAGTACAGGTAAAAAAGTAAGATCCGAAACAAATTTAGGAACTGGAGCTGTGTCAATCAGTTCAGCAGCGGTAGAACTAGCTCAATTAAAAATTGGACAAGAAAAGGGTTTTGATACTCTTGTAAGTTTGGAATCAGAGAACGTTCTTGTTGTTGGCGCCGGACGAATGAGTAGGCTTTTAATAACTCATTTAAAATCAAAAGGATGTCATAAACTTATCCTTTTAAATAGAAATATTGATAGAGCATTAAATCTTGCTCAAGACTTCCCTGATTTAGAGATTGTTTGTAAAGGGTTAAACGAATTAGAAGAAAACATATCATTATCTTCGCTTGTTTTCACCAGTACTGCTTCTGAAGAGCCAATTATTGATCTCACAAAAATTGAAAAAATAAATTTGAGTAATAGACTTAAATTTATTGATATTGGTGTACCGAGAAATATATCTAATGATGTCAAACAACATGAATTTGTTAAATCATTTGATGTTGATGACTTACAAGAGGTCGTTTCAAGAAATCAAGAATTTAGACAGAAAATAGCAAAGGAAGCGGAATCTTTAGTAGAAGAAGAAAGGATCATTTTTCTAGAATGGTGGGCAAGTTTAGAGGCCGTTCCAGTAATTAATAAACTTAGATCAGATTTGGAGTTAATTAGAAAAGAGGAATTGCAAAAAGCACTTAGCAGAATGGGACCAGATTTTTCGGCTAGAGAAAGAAAAGTTGTGGAAGCTCTGACTAAAGGAATAATTAATAAAATACTTCATACGCCGGTCACCAAGTTGAGAAGTCCTCAATCAAGAGAAGAAAGACAAGTTTCTTTGAAAATCGTTGAAAAATTGTTTTCTTTGGTAGAAGAGGATAAAAATAACTAACTTTTTTCGATTTATATTAAGTTTTTCCAGTGATTTATCGAAATACCTTTGTAAACTGACCATTTGTATTTCTAAATATGCCCATAATCAGTTACTTTAAATAGTTGTATATCTACCTCCATTAGATTGAATGAAGCGTGTGTTGGCCATAATCCTCGGAGGAGGAAAAGGTTCTAGACTTTACCCTCTAACAAAAATGAGGGCTAAACCTGCTGTGCCATTGGCAGGTAAGTATCGTTTGATAGATATTCCGATTAGTAATTGTATAAATTCAGGCATTGAAAAAATGTACGTATTGACCCAGTTCAATAGTGCATCTCTAAATAGACATATAGGAAGAACCTATAATTTAAATGGCCCTTTTGGCCAAGGATTTGTGGAGGTTTTAGCTGCACAACAGACTCCTGATAGTCCGAAGTGGTTTGAAGGTACTGCTGATGCTGTAAGAAAATACCAATGGTTATTTCAAGAATGGGATGTTGATGAATATTTAATATTGTCAGGTGATCAACTGTACAGAATGGACTACAGTTTATTTGTTCAACATCATAGAGATAATGGTGCTGATTTAACTGTTGCAGCTTTGCCTGTTGATGAAGCTCAAGCAGAAGGTTTTGGCCTAATGAGAACCGATGATGTAGGAAATATAAAAGAATTTAGTGAAAAGCCTACTGGAGAGAAGTTGAAGGCTATGGCAGTAGATACTTCAAAATTTGGATTAAGTAAGGAGTCAGCTGCCGAAAAACCATATCTAGCCTCTATGGGTATTTACGTTTTTAGCAGAAATACTCTTTTCGATCTTCTAAATAAATTTCCTAATTATACGGATTTTGGTAAGGACATAATTCCAGAAGCCCTCAATAGAGGCGATACTCTTAAAAGTTATGTATTCGATGATTATTGGGAAGATATCGGCACAATTGGGGCATTCTTTGAGTCAAACCTTGCATTGACTGAGCAACCAAAACCTCCATTTAGTTTTTATGATGAGAAATTTCCAATTTATACTAGACCTAGATTTTTACCCCCTTCTAAACTTGTAGATGCTCAAATTACTGATTCAATAGTTTGTGAAGGTACAATCTTGAAGTCATGCAGTATTTTACATTGTGTTTTAGGTGTAAGAAGCAGGATTGAAAGTGACTCGGTTCTTGAGGATACTCTTGTTATGGGAGCCGATTTCTTTGAATCCCCTGAAGAGAGGATTGAATTAAGAAAAGGGGGCGGAACGCCTCTTGGAGTAGGTGAAGGGACTACTGTAAAAAGAGCAATTCTTGATAAGAATACAAGAATTGGCGATAATGTCGTGATCATTAATAAAGATCGAGTAGAAGAAGCAGATAAGCCAGAATTAGGTTTTTATATC
>LUMM01000045.1_pt1 | contig 35979 bp, 39 predicted proteins | sample 729971 | NCBI WGS metagenome assembly LUMM01 (sample SAMN03860263, study PRJNA289734) | marine metagenome | biome: seawater column; feature: ocean; material: water; isolation source: Red Sea water column Station 22 - depth 50m | place: Saudi Arabia: Red Sea | collected 2011-10-15 | depth 50 m | reverse complement strand
CATCTTTATGAACATGGAGATTCACGCATAGGTGAACACAAAGAATGGGGAACCCTAATATTTAATTACAGCAGAAACGAAGTAAGAAATTTCTTAGTAGCCAACCTCGTTTATTGGTTTGAAGAGTTTCATATTGATGGCATAAGAGTAGATGCTGTAGCTTCAATGCTTTACAGAGATTATCTACGTCCAGATGGAGAATGGATACCCAATGAAAATGGTGGGAATGAAAATATAGAAGCCGTTAAATTTCTTCAACAGGCTAATCATGTACTCTTCCAACATTTCCCAGGTGCACTTTCTATCGCTGAAGAATCAACAACTTGGCCAATGGTAACCAAACCAACTGACATGGGAGGGTTAGGGTTTAACTTGAAATGGAATATGGGATGGATGCACGATATGCTTGATTATTTTGAAATAGATCCTTGGTTTAGGCAATTCCATCAAAATAGTGTAACTTTCTCAATTACATATAACTATACAGAGAACTTTATGCTTGCTCTTAGTCATGATGAGGTTGTCCATGGGAAAAGTCATCTTTTGCATAAAATGCCTGGCGATGACTGGAAGAAATATGCAAATACTCGAGCATTACTAACTTATATGTGGACCCACCCTGGTAAAAAAACGATATTTATGGGAATGGAATTTGGGCAAAGACAAGAATGGAATGTTTGGGATGATCTGCAATGGGAGTTACTAGAATTTGAGCCTCATAAAGGTATCAGAAACTTGATTGATGACCTAAACGTTCTTTATAAAAATGAACCTGCATTATGGAAAAATGACTTTGATCCTTATGGATTCCAATGGATTGATTGTAATGACAAATCTAATTCGGTTATAAGTTTCATGAGAAGAGAAAACGATACCAATGAGTGGCTTGTTGTTGTTGCTAACTTTACACCTAATACTCATGGGTCATACAAAGTAGGTGTTCCTGTGGAAGGATTCTATAAAGAAATATTTAATTCAGATGGCTCTAGATACGGGGGCAGTAACAAAGGAAATATGGGGGGTAAAGAAACTATAAATTACAATATTCATGATTATCAAAATGCTCTAGAACTTGCTTTGCCCCCATTAAGCGTGAGTATCTTCAAACATCAATCAAAAAAATAAGAAGGCTCATTTAACTTAGTGCTTCATATAAATGTTCATATAACGCTTTTGCTCTGCTTTACATTGTAAGATTTTTAAGTTGGATTTTAATTTTTTTAAAAATATCGAATTGAAAAATGGGTCAAGATTTACCACTACTACTTTCTGCCGCATTAGGTAAAAAAGTAAATAGGCCTCCAGTATGGATGATGAGGCAAGCAGGAAGATATATGAAAATCTATAGAGATTTAAGGGAGCGTTACCCAAGCTTTAGAGAGAGGTCTGAAAATCCAGAACTATCATATGAGATTTCAATGCAGCCTTTTCATGCTTTCAAACCGGATGGTGTGATCCTTTTTTCAGATATTCTCACACCTCTTCCAGGGATGGGCATAAATTTTGAAATAATAGAAAGTAAAGGTCCAATAATTGAGGACCCAATAAGAACTCTTAACCAAATAGAAAATTTAAAAGAATTAAATCCAAGTGAGAGTTTAAGTTTTGTTGGGCAAGTTCTTTCTTCACTAAAAAAAGATGTGAATAATGAGGCAACAGTTTTAGGTTTTGTTGGCGCACCTTGGACTCTTGCTGCATATGTAGTTGAAGGTAAAAGCAGTAAAAATTATTCTTTAATAAAATCAATGGCTTTTAATGAACCAGATTTACTTCATAAACTTCTTGATCATTTTGCAAAATCTATTGGTGAATATCTTAAATATCAAATAAAATCTGGAGCGCAAGTAGTACAAATTTTTGATTCATGGGCAGGCCAACTAAGCCCACAAGATTACGATATCTTTGCTGGGCCGTATCAAAAAAAAGTTGTTGAAATTGTAAAAGCAGAATACCCTGAAACACCAATAATTCTTTACATTTCAGGAAGTGCTGGTGTCATAGAAAGAATGGCAAAAACTGGAGTAGATATAATCTCATTAGACTGGACAGTAGATATTGAAGAGGCTTGTAAAAGAATCCCCAGGGGGATTGGAATTCAAGGTAATGTTGACCCTGGCATTTTATTCGGAAACAAAGAATCAATAAAAGAAAGGATAGATAATACTTTCAATAAAATTAAAGACAGGAAATATATTCTTAATTTGGGTCATGGGATTTTACCTGGGACTCCAGAAGAAAATGCTCAAACATTTTTTGAACATGGAAAAAAACTCACTTACTAGTCAAAGTCTTGGCATATAAAAACTTATTAATAACAGGCGCTAATGGATGTGTTGGCCAATATTTAGTTGATTGGTTTTTGAAAAACACAAAATTCAGGCTTTATCTCATGGTAAGAGACAAAAGTAAGTTACCAATTTCTATTCAAGAAAATAAAAAAGTCAAGTTAATGGTGTGCGATATCAGGGAATCAAATAGGTATAAAAAGGAAATTAGTCAAATTAATTACCTAATACATACTGCTACAGCTTGGGGAGATCCAAAAAGAGCCTATGAAGTAAATATTAAAGCTTTTGAAGAATTACTAGAAATGCTTGATATTGAAAAGTTAGAAAAGATTATTTATTTTTCAACAGCTAGTATTCTTGATACCCAAACAGAATTAATGAGGGAATCATTGATTTATGGAACAGAGTACATTCAAACAAAATATGAATGTTTCCAGAGACTTAGAGAAAGCTCATTTGCAGAAAAAACATTCGCTGTTTTCCCTACCTTGGTTTTTGGAGGGAATCTTGGAAAAAAAAGTAAATATCCTGTGAGTTATTTAACTAGTGGATTGAAAGAAATTGGGAAATGGCTTTGGTTAGCAAGATTTTTAAAACTCGATTCTAAATTTCACTTTATACACGCAAATGATATCGCCCAGATTTGCGGGTTTCTAATTAAAAATCATAAAGAAGAGCAATACAAAGGCTTTAGAAAATTTGTGCTAGGTCAAAAATTCATTTCAATTGATGATGCCATAATTACACTTTTAAAGAAACATAATATGAGGAGATTTTTTGCGATACCGCTTACAAAAAAAATTCTAAAAATATTATTAAGAATTCTCCCCATCCAAACTACTCCTTGGGATAGCTTCAGTATCAAAAAATATGACTTTAATCATGTCCCCATCACTAATCCTGAGACTTTTAAACTTAAAAGTTATGCCAAGTCACTGAATGATATTTTAAGGTTATCAAAGTTACCAAGCTGTAATAACAATTAAAATTCTCGCAGTTAGGTTACCAAAGCCTTGTAATATGTATAAATAAGCAAATTTTTATTATGTTACGTTCAATCTTTGCAGGGTTATTTGCAATAGTTTTAACTCTAGGTCTAGGTATTTCATCAGTTTCAGCTAAGACTGTTGAAGTAAAACTTGGAACAGATGCTGGAATGCTTGCATTTGAACCAAGTACAGTAACCATTAGTGCTGGTGATACAGTTAAATTCGTCAATAATAAACTTGCCCCTCACAATGCTGTTTTTGATGGGCATGAGGAATTAAGTCATGCGGACCTAGCTTTTGCTCCAGGAGAGTCTTGGGAAGAAACATTTGATACTGCTGGAACTTATGATTACTATTGCGAGCCACACAGAGGCGCTGGAATGGTAGGTAAAGTTATTGTTGAATAAATCTTCTAAATAGTTAAACACCCTTTTTGACTTAATATTTATTACGGTCATACCCAAATTTTGATTGATGAAAATAGTTCCAAGCGAATTCTCAAATTCTGCTTGGAACTGTTTTATTTTTGCCAAAGAAATTGCTTATAAAAATTATCAACAAAATGTAGACTCTGATAATTTATTATTAGCTCTTATAAAAGATGACAATATTACAAAAAAGATTTTAAAAAAAAATAATGTAAATCTAAAAGATCTTGAGAGGGAAATAATTTCTTCATTAAATGCGAAGGCAAAAATGAAAAATAAACAAGATAATTTATATATTGGTGATACTCTTCACAAAATATTTTTGAAGGCGAATGATATTAAAAATACTTTAAATGATGTAGTGATATCAACAGAACACTTAGTTTACGGTTTCACTTATGATGATAAATATGGATTTCAAATTTTAAATCAAAAAGGTATTCCAGAATTTCTTGAAATTATAAAGAAAATGAAGTCAGATCCGGCAGTAAAAAATGAATTTAATAGTTCTAATGAGTCTTTGGAAAAATATGGTATTGATCTAACTCAATCTGCACGAGATGGGATTTTAGACCCTGTTATTGGTAGGGATGAAGAGATTAGAAGAACAATTCAAATATTGAGTAGAAGAACAAAAAATAATCCAGTTCTTATTGGAGAACCTGGGGTTGGGAAAACAGCCATTGTAGAAGGGTTAGCTCAAAGAATTATTAATGGCGATGTACCTTCTGCGCTACAAGATAGGAAACTAATTTCATTAGATATGGGTTCACTTTTAGCTGGAGCAAAATATCGTGGAGAATTTGAAGAAAGAATAAAAAATATTCTAAAGAAAGTGAAAGAATCAGACGGTAAGATTATTCTTTTTATTGATGAAATTCATACGGTAGTTGGTGCAGGCGCTAGTGGAGGTTCTTTAGATGCAAGCAACCTATTAAAACCAATGCTTGCGAGAGGAGAACTTAGATGTATTGGTGCTACAACTATTAATGAACATAAACAAAATATAGAAAAAGATCCTGCTTTAGAACGAAGATTTCAAAAGATAAAAGTTGATGCTCCTTCAATAGATGATACTGTATCAATTTTAAGAGGATTGAGAGAAAGATACGAAGTTCATCATAGTGTGAGAATTTCTGATAATGCTTTAGTTGCTGCTGCAACCCTTAGCGAAAGATATATTAACGATAGATTTCTTCCTGACAAAGCAATAGATCTAATCGATGAAGCAGCCTCAAGATTAAATATGGTCATAACTTCCAAACCTGAAGAAATTGATGAAATTGATCGAAAAGTTCTACAGTTTGAGATGGAAAAATTATCTTTAAAAAGAGAAACGGATGATTTTTCTATAGAAAGATTAAAAAAAATCAATAATGAACTTATATCCCTTAAAGATAAACAGGCAGAATTAGGCGCTCAATGGAAAAAAGAAAAAGATGAAATTGATGAGATTAGCACCATAAAAGAAGAAATTGAATCTGTTCAATTGCAAATAGATCAAGCCAAAAGGAGTTTTGACCTCAACAAAGCAGCAGAATTAGAATTTGGAACTTTAAATTCTTTGCAAAAAAAATTGAAAGAAAAAAGTGAGTCCCTAGTAAATTCTCAAAAAAATGGAGATACAAGTCTTTTAAGACAAGAGGTAACTTTTGATGATATTGCAGAAGTTGTCTCAAAGTGGACCTCTATTCCAGTACAGAACTTAAACCAGTCAGAAAAAGATAAACTCTTGAGCCTCGAGTCAATCCTTAAAGAAAAAATTATTGGTCAAGATAGTGCAATTAGGGCAGTTGCAGATTCCATTAAGAGATCAAGGACTGGTCTAAATGATCCAAGCAAGCCATTAGCCAGTTTTCTCTTTTTAGGTCCAACTGGTGTTGGGAAAACAGAGCTAAGTAAAGTAACAGCCAAAATAATATTCGATTCAAATTCTTCAATTACAAGACTGGATATGTCTGAATATATGGAAAAGCATTCAGTGAGCAAAATTATAGGTGCGCCTCCTGGATATTTAGGTTTCGAATCAGGCGGTCAACTAACTGAAGCTGTACGCAAAAATCCTTATTCATTAATACTCCTAGATGAAATAGAGAAAGCTCACAAAGATATTTTAGATATTCTCTTACAGGTTCTTGATGATGGAATCATTACTGATGGTCAAGGTCGTACAATCAATTTCAAAAATTCAATCATTGTTCTCACAAGTAATTTAGGAAGTCAATCAATAAATGATTTATCAGTTAGAAAAGAAGATACAAATGAAATTAAAAAAGTTGTAGATAATGAAATTAAAAAATTTTTCAAGCCTGAGTTTTTAAATCGACTTGATGAAATAGTTATTTTTAATAATTTAGAATTAAATGACATAAAAGAAATTGCAAAAATCCAGCTTCAACATTTAGAAAAAAGACTTAACAAAAAAAACTTAAAATTCAAAATTACGGATGAAGCAATTAACCAACTTGTCGAAAATAGTTTCGATCATGCCTATGGTGCAAGGCCTTTAAAAAGAATTATTCAAAAACAAATTGAGACAAAAATTTCAAATAATATATTGAATAATCATTACCTTAATAAAGACGAGATTAATATTTATCTGATTAATGGAGAGATAAATGTTGATTAAATATCTAATTAAAGAATCCTATATGACTTTAAAATTAACAACTTTAATCTAAGATTTGAACCAATCAGGAATTTCCTCATAACTTGCTTTATTCGATTTATTTTCTTTTGATTCTGTTTTCCAACAACATGTTCTGCCCTTATCCTTATCCTGTAAGTATTCATTAGCCCATCTCCAAATTAATTCAGAGGTGAACTCCATTCCCACATTATCCATAATTCTCAGATCTAAAGCATCTAAGTCATGTAATTTTTCCCAGTAATTCAGCAAAGGGTCATCTTTATTTATTAGAAAAGTATGGTCAAATTGCTCCTTTAGTCTATTTTCTAGGGGCTTTAGACTTGAAAAATCGACAACAAAACCATTTAGGTCTAATTTTTTTGCAGTGAACCAAAAGGTGAATGATCTTGAATATCCATGCACAAATCTGCAGTGGCCTTCATGGCGCCATTGCCTATGTGAACAGGGAAAATCCTCGTAACTTTTGCTGCATGAAAATTTCAGAGAATGAATATACATCAATTAACTGTTAGGATAATTTTTAATAAAACACATTGAGTAGGATTTAACATAACGAACATAATGACTTATTCAACTAATTTTTCGATAGAGGATCTACGCTTTGATAATTATGGATTAATCCCTGCAATAGCACAAGATTGGCTTGACGGATCAATTCTTATGCTTGCTTGGATGAACAAAGAATCTTTGACAATGACACTTGAAACCAAAAACGTTCATTATTGGAGTAGATCAAGATCCGAAATTTGGAGAAAAGGAGCTACAAGTGGAAGTACCCAAATACTTAAGGAGATAAGATTCGACTGCGATAATGATGCACTAATCCTTTTGATTGAACAAAATGGTTCAGGAGCATGTCACACTGGGGAAAAAAGTTGTTTTTTCAACGAAATCAAAATTAATCAAAGTGATAAAAAAGAGAAAAAAACAACTCCCTTCTCAAATATTTGCTCTGAATTATTCAATACAATTAACGAAAGATCAATAAATCCATCAGAAAAAAGTTACACAAATCATTTATTAACAAAAGGTAGTAATACTATTTTGAAAAAAATAGGAGAGGAATCTGCAGAATTTATAATGGCTTGCAAAGATAATGATAAAAATTCAATCTCAAATGAAGCTGCTGATTTAATTTATCATCTGCAAGTAGCCCTTATGCATAAAGGGGTTGAGTGGAGAGATGTACTTGCTGTTCTAGAATCAAGAAGAAAAAATTAAATAATTAAAATTTATAATTTTTAATTTTTATTTTTTTTTAACTTAAAATTTTAAAAAAAAAATGTTAATTAACTAATTAATAATTATTAATTAATTATTAATTAATTATTACATGTATGGCTTATTACTGAATTGACTATAAGTTAAATATATCAACAATGAGGTAAATCGTGAGTTCATTAAGCGATTTTCTTGGTGAAATAGGTCGTCATCAACTTTTGACTCCCGAAAGAGAACTCACAATGGGCAGAAAAGTCCAAGAAATGGTAGTACTTGTTAATAGATGTCAAGAGGCAGGAGGGAAAGGCCCCGCTTGTGAATACTCCGAAGCTGAGAGAAAAAAGATAAAAATTGGTGAAAAAGCTAAAAACGAGATGATAACAGCCAACCTAAGACTAGTTGTCAACCTCGCCAAGAGATACCAAGGGAAAGGATTAGAATTACTGGACTTAATTCAGGAGGGTACATTAGGTCTTACAAGGGCCGTAGAAAAATATGATCCGTCTAGAGGACATAGATTTTCCACCTATGCTTATTGGTGGATTAGGCAAGGTTTAAATAGAGCATTGTCAACTCAAAGTAGAACGATAAGGATCCCTGTTAACATTAATGAAAAACTTACAAAACTAAGATCAGCAAAATCAAAGCTTATGCAACTTAAGGGTATTCCACCTACTAGTGATGAGCTAGCTGAAGAAATGAAAATAACCAAAGAGGAAATTGACGAACTCCTTTCTTGTGAATTGAGAAGCATCACTGTTAGTCTCCAAGGTACTGTTAAATCAAAATCAGATCCTTCCGAGTTAGTTGATATTCTTCCAAGTGATCAAACTCCCCCAATGGAATTAGCCGAATTAGCCGAAAGGACAGCCTCGGCTTGGAAGTTATTAGATAAAGCAAATTTAACTGAGAAAGAAAGAAAGATAGTAAGCTTAAGATTTGGTTTAGACGGCTCAAATGAATGGAGAACTTTAGCTGAAGTTGCAAGACATATGAGTTGTAGCAGGGAATATTGCCGACAAGTTGTTCAACGTGCTTTAAGAAAACTTAGAAAAGCAGGAATACAGAATGGATTAGTTGATAGTATTAGCTAAAAATTCCATTAAAAATATTTAAATTTCATTTATAAGGATGAAAGAGAATTACAAAACTCAAGAAAAAATCTATGATGCTGAAGTTTTAGAAAGTTCAACATTTGATGAAAATATCATTATCAAGATTCTTATTAAAGCGGGAAGAACAATTGCCAAGCCTGCCTTAGAAGTTTTGGAGATGGCATTAGATCCTTATACTCCTGCACAAGTGAGAGTTTCATTAATGGCTGCTCTAGCATATTTGATTATGCCATTTGATCTTTTCCCTGACTTTATGCCTTTAGTTGGTTTTAGTGATGATTTTGTAGCCCTCACAGCAGTACTCAGTATATGGAGCAAATACATGACTCCTTCAATAAGAGCAAGAGCAGAGAATAAGCTTAATAAGTTATTTCCTTTTTATTGAATGAGTAAATTATCTATACAGGAAGAAAAAGAACTCGTCTCCTTCATTAAAGATTGGTTAAAAACGCATGGATTTACCCAAAAAGACTTAGCAAATGAATTAAATATTAAATCGAGTAGAACCTCCGAGATTATTCTCAAAATGAAAGAATTATATAAAAAAGGCGGCATGTTCAATATTGCAAAAAATCTTATAAAGATTGAGCAAAAATGGTTAAACAATATCAAGAACGATTATCTAGAAACAAAACAAACACCACCATATAATCAATTAGATATCGACTCATTAGTAAACCAGATAAATCAAGATACTAGTAAATAAATATTATTTAAAATAATATATTTTTAATTAAAAATGATATAACCTCTTAAAACTAACGTTTAAATAAATATCGTTTTAACTCCTAAATAAGATAAATAATTGAATTATTAAAGCAAAAATAATATGTATTTTTAAGTTAAATTAATTCTTTTAATAAATAGTTAATAATTACTAAATTTTTTCGTAAATCATATTTAAAATGCTTGAATCCAGGGATAAATATCATAATTAATCCATATACCTTTTTCCCAATATATATCCTCCTCAATAAGATCTTTCAACTCGTTTACATCATTAGCATTAAAAATTCCAAACAAATATTTGGTACATTTTGTTGGCCCTAATGTAACTAAAATATCGCTATCTTTTAAGTTTTTAAGTCTCTTAAGATGTTGTTCTCGAAATGGTTCCCTTTTAATAATTGCATCTTCACAGTACCGTCCAAAAACTACAAACTTTTCCATTTTTAAATATAAATAATAGAATGAATAGATACTTAATAATTGCATATATTACACGCAGATTGCTATGTTATTTAATACAACTTTCTTTTAATTAATTATGCTAACTGGTAGCGATCTCCTTGCAAAAGTTAAAGAACTTGGTGATGTTAGCAAATCTGACCTAGTTCGCGCCTGTGGATATGTTTCCACTAAGAAAAACGGAGGTGAACGCTTAAACTTTACCGCATTTTATGAAGCACTTTTAGAAGCAAAAGGGGTTAATCTTGGTGATTCTGGAGTTGCAGGTATTGGAAAAGGTGGAAGAAAACTTAGTTATATTGCTACAGTTCAAGGCAATGGAAATCTTCTGATTGGGAAAGCATATACAGCACTTCTTGATTTAAAAGCAGGTGATGAATTCGAAATTAAGCTCGGAAGAAAACAAATCAGATTATTACCTACAGAAGAATCTTAAAGACAACAACAATAAATTGGTAATAACATTTTTAATTAATTTTCTATAAATAATTCTTTTAATTAATAAATTATCTTTGTATTTATTTTTTTTGATCAGCAGCTAAACGCATTTCTTTACAAAACTCACCAACATGATCGACAACATCTTTTTCACTTGAGCTCGAGATTCGTTTTACAAATGCACTCCCAATAATTACTCCATCTGCTCCCCACTCACGAACTTTATTAACATGTTCTGGAGTTGATATTCCAAAACCAACAGCAATTGGATTGCTATTTACATCTTTTAATTTAGCAATAAGATTTTCTACTCTATTTTCCATTTTGTTTCTCTCACCAGTGACACCTGTAACACTTACTAAATAAGTAAAGCCTTTTGTATGATTTGATATTTGTTTCATTCTTTCAAAAGGAGTAGTTGGCGCTACCAATAAAATTAAGTCCATAGAATGGTTACTAACTATTTTAGAAAATTTATAAGCTTCCTCCAAAGGGAGGTCAGGAACTATTAGTCCAGAAACTCCAGCATCAGATGCCATCTCACAAAACCTTTCAAAGCCAAAACATAGTAATGGATTCAAGTAAGAAAAAAGGATGATGGGGATATTTAATTTACCTTTTAAAGACTCTAAAAGTTTAATTACTTTTCTTAAGCTAGTACCTGACTTTAAGGCGCGAGAGGCCGCCACTTGAATAACAGGTCCATCTGCAAGTGGGTCACTATACGGGATACCTAATTCAATAAGGTCAGCTCCATTTTCTTGTAACTTTAATAAGATCTCAGACGTTATTTCAATATTGGGATCCCCAGCCATTATAAAAGGCATTAAAGCAAATTTTTTTTTATTTTTTAACTCACAAAACATCTCATCTACCTTAGATAAAGATTCATTTTTAGTAATTTGCATTTTGTTATCTTTCATAATTTTTAGATATTTTTCTATGAAAAATTTATGGATTTTTCTCTAAATCTTCCATAAGTTTTTGCTGCTCTTCCTTTGACAATGAGTTGAATTTGGTTTCTAGTTTATCATTAACAACTTTTTCATACTCTTTTCTATAACGCTTCCTTTGTTCCATAAAAGTCATTTTTCCATTTACAACTCTATAAACATAAGATGTTACCCAAGTAATAACAATCAAAATCAAGATACAACTTGATAGAGTAGTGGCTGTAAAATTATCGATACCAATTTGCGGTGCAAATTTATAACTAATTAATCCTATTAATGAAATAAATAAACCTATTTGTATAACTTTTCCTTTAGTCAATTATTTACCCTTTACCACTTCCTTTTAGTCTGAGATTTAAAAATGGAGAAAATAAAATTAAACCTGGAAAGAAAAGAAATACAAGGCCATAAATTCCTAATCTTTCAAATTTGCCCATAATATTCCATCTATTATTCATCCAGTAAAATAGTAACAATGGGATAACCAATAAATAGGTAGAAATAATTCCGATATAAGCAATTAAAGTAGCGAATGAATTATTGAAAAAACTTTCCATTTTAATTTATGGTTGCTTAGTTAAAACATAACAACTATTGGAAGTTATCGTCAGAACTAAAAATAAATAATTAAATAATGGGAGTGGGGGGACTTGAACCCCCACGAGCTAAATCGCTCGACGGATTTTAAGTCCGGCGCGTCTACCAATTCCGCCACACTCCCAAAGGAATTTGCGCTTTCTAATCGTAGCTGAAAGTAACCCATTTAACCAAGAAAAATTGGAATATTTACACTTTTAATTGTCAGATTAAATCTAATTTTTTAATTTACTATTCCTTCTACTTGCCATTGTAAAGTTTCACCTGCATGAAATGGTTTTATTTGTCCGACAATATTTTTTTCTTCAACAACATCAATATATTCTTTAATTTTGTTAGGTCTAGAAACTAATTTTAATTTTTCTTTATTTGGTGGGACATTATAAAAATTAGGGCCATTCAAACTTGCAAACTTTTCAAAATTATCTAGAGCATCCTCCTCTTCGAAAACTGTTAAGTAGCTTTCTATTGCTACTGGCGAATTAAAAATGCCTGCACATCCACAAAAAGCCTTCCACTTCCTAAGGTGTGGAGCAGAGTCAGTCCCCAAGAAAAAACATTTTTTCCCACTTGTTGCCGCTCTCCTTAAAGCGAGTCTATTATTTTCCCTCTTAGCAACTGGTAAGCAGTAAAAATCACTATTTAAGCCTCCAAAAAACATTGCATTTCTATTTATATGCAAATGATGCGGAGTAATAGTAGCCCCAATATTATTTTCTTGCACAAAATCCACTGCGTAAGAGGTGGTTATATGTTCTAGAACGATTTTTAATTTTGGAAATCTTTTGGTTATTTGAGAAAGTTCTTTATCTATAAAAACTTCTTCTCTATCGAATACATCTACTTCAGAATCAGTCACTTCCCCATGAATTAAAAGAGGCATTCCAGAATCTTGCATTAATTCAAAGATCTTATATAGATTTTCTATTTTCCTAACTCCATGACTGGAATTTGTTGTGGCATTAGCAGGATATAATTTTGCTGCAAAAAAAACATTATTTTTAAAACCATTAATTAGTTCCCCTTTATCAGTGTCATCTGTAAGATAAATTGTCATTAATGGTTCAAACTTAGAACTTTCTGGTAGCGCTTCAACAATAGATTTCCTATAAGAAATAGCGCTATTGATTGATGTTATGGGACTTTTAGTATTTGGCATAACAATGGCTCTTCCAAAATATTCCGAAGTAAACTGAATGATATTTTTTAATACAAGACCTTCTCTTAAATGTAAATGCCAATCATCAGGTTTTATTATGTTTAAAGTCTTCAAAATTTTTTCTATTTAATCAATTTTAACAGCAAATTAAAATTGACAATAAATTATAGATATTCGAGGATAGTTATTAACCAATTATGAAAATTTTTATTATCTAAATTAAATCCTAAATATGAGTGATTTTTTATTTCCAATAATAGAAATATTTTTAGGCGTAGTTCTACTTTTTGCTGGAGGAGAGTTCTTTATTCAAGGAGCCATATTTTTATCTTTAATTTTAGGAATACCTCAAATAGTAATTGGTTTGACAGTTGTTTCTCTTGGAACAAGCTCTCCTGAGTTGTTGGTAAGTTTGAGTTCAATTTTAAAAGGCAGTGATTCGCTTGCGGCAAGCAATGTAATTGGAAGCAATATTTTTAATGTTCTCGTTGTTTTGGGCATAAGCTCATTGATAACACCTCTTAAAGTAAAAAGCAGAATAGTCAGAAGAGATGTGCCTCTTTTAATGGCAATTTCTTGTGCAGTTTGGGCTATGTCATCAACAGGCTTATTAACATTGCAAGCAGGGGTATTTCTAATATTTTGTTTAATCTTAAATACAATATGGGAAATCAATACCATCAATGAAAAAGGAGAGGAGACAAAAGATGCTGAACCAGAGATAGAAGAATTAAAAGATAACTATAAAGGGAAAATGAATATTTTACTAAAGTTAATATTGGGAATATTTCTTTTAAGCTTTGGTTCAAATATTTTAGTAAATGGTTCTCAAACGCTCGCTACTCTTTTGGGTGTAAATGAAATTGTTATTGGTTTAACTATCGTCGCAACTGGGACATCTTTACCAGAATTAGTAACTTCAATAATTGCTGCATTTAAAGGCAAAACAGATCTTGCGATTGGGAATGTAATAGGAAGTAATTTACTCAATCAACTTTTAATCCTTGGAAGTTGCAGTATTTTTTCAGGATTTAAAGGTTTAGTAATTGAACAGAGTCTAATAAAAGTTGACTTACCTTTTATGGTTTTAACTACCTTTGCATGCTTACCAATTTTCTGGAGCAAAGGGAAAATCACAAGAATTGAAGGATTTATTTTGCTTAATCTTTATATTTTCTACATTCTCGATAAGATACTTTTCCTGAATGAATTTAACTTCCTTTCTGAATTAAGGATAGGTTTATTTATTTACTTTGCATTACTTATAGTATTTCTGATTGTTCAAGAAAAATTAAAATTTTCTAATTCATAATTTTATCCATACATAGTCACAAATTCTTCTGAGATAGTTGGGTGCAAAGCCATAGTAATATCAAAGTCTTTTTTTGTTATCCCTGCATTTAATGAAATTGATACCATTTGAATAATCTCAGACGATGTTTCTCCAAACATATGACATCCTAGGACTTTGTCAGTTAGCTTATGAACTACAATCTTCAACATACATTTTGATTTATTCTTTTTAAAGGTATTAGACATAGGGGTAAATTTGCATTTGAAAATTTTTATATTTTTTTCAGAGTAAATCTCTTTAGCTCTTTTCTCACTTAAGCCAACTGTTGAAATTTCTGGAATAGTAAAAACGGCCTTAGGGATATATTCATAATTTACTTTTCTTTTTTGGTCATTAAAAAAATTATCCGAAAAAACTCTCCCTTGTTCTATTGCTACTGGAGTTAAGTTTGGCTTATTTATGATATCGCCAACTGCAAAAATATTTGCGTTGCTTGTTTGATTAAGTTCATCGACATCTAAATATTGGCCATCCATCTTTAGATTTAAAAAATCTAAATTTAAAGGCAAAAGATTTGGTTCTCTTCCTGTAGCAATAAGGATATTATTAGTTAGGAGTTTATCTCCCGAGTCTAGGGTAGATTCCAGATTTCCATTTACTTTCTTGATAGACTTTAATTGAGTATTGGAGATTATATTGATTTCAGTAAAAGTAGGTGATTCCTCTAGGCATGAAGAAAGATCCTCATCAAAACCATTAAGTAAATGTTGACCTCTAATTAATTGAGTTACTTCAGTACCTAAATTTCTGAAAATAGAAGCAAATTCACAAGCAATATATCCACCTCCTACTATTAATATTGATTTAGGAAACTTTTCTAATTCAAAAATATCATCACTAGTCCATGCCAAATCTACCCCAGGAATATTTAATTTCTTTGGTTTACCTCCAACTGAAATAAGAATTTTTTTTGAACTTATTTTGTTTTTAATTTTCTTTGTGTTTGAACAAATAATTTCTAATTCATTTTGAGTAATAAATCTTCCTAAGCCTTCAAAAATAGTTATATTCAACTTTTTTAAAGAATTTCTATGTAAATTACTTAATCTAGAAACCTCCTCTCTAACATTCTTCAACAAAATATTTGATTCAAAATTAATACCTTCATTTTTTAATCCATATCCTTCAGAAGAATCCATATTTTTTTTACTTTTAGCTGCATAAACCATTAATTTCTTAGGCACACATCCCCTTATCACACAAGTTCCTCCTATTTGATTTGCTTCTATGATTGCGACTTTTGCTCCATAACTAGCCGCACGTTTAGCCGCCGCGAGTCCTCCAGATCCAGCGCCAACAACAATTAAATCAAATTCAAATTCCAAGACTTTTTTTAATCAATTATTATAACGTTAGTTTATAGCTTTAATTCAAATAATGAATGGGATTTTGACATGGGATGATTTAAATAAATTTGAAGTTGAAGATCTTGATAGAGTCCATGGTATAAATAATTCCTACGCAAATTTAAGATTATTTGGACATAGTGAAAATGATGTATTAGTTACCCTCTATAGGGATAGGCATTCTTGGTGTCCTTACTGTCAGAAGATATGGTTATGGCTTGAATTTAAGAAAATTCCATACAGAGTCAAGAAAATAAATATGTTTTGCTACGGCCAAAAAGAAAGTTGGTTCCTTGAAAAAGTCAGATCGGGGAAATTACCTGCAATTGAATTTAAAGGGCAAGTTATAACTGAAAGCGACGATATCATAGCTTTTTTAGAAAATGAATTTGGAGCACTTGGATCTTTTATTACATCTAGTCACCTTATCAAAATTCGAGAGTTAGAAAGAGAAATTTTCAGATCCTGGTGTAATTGGCTCTGCCGAGAAAGCTTTAATTTTATAGATAACTCTTTTAGAAAAAAAAGATTTAAAGAATCCATTTCTAAACTCGATGAAATCTTAAGTAGCTCAAAATCAGGGTTTGTTGATCCATCAGTTTCTAACACGGGTGATATAGAGCCTGGTGTTGGAGATATAATTTTTATTCCCTATATGGAGAGAATGAATGCATCACTTATTTATTATAAAGGGTTTAATTTAAGATCTAATTATCGTCATGTAGATAACTGGCTTACCCTTTTTGAGGGGACAAGTGCTTATAGAGGCACTCAAGGAGATTTTCATACTCATTCTCATGATTTACCCCCACAAATGGGAGGATGCTATAAAGAAAGCAATGAACAACAGATTACTTTCTCAAAGTTAATAGATACTGGGGAGGGTTTAGGTAATTATGAATTAAACCAAAATTATGAGTCAAAATATTATGCAACAATTGCTCTTAAAAGAGTGATAAAGCATAAAGACAATTTACTAAAGGTAAACCCATACAATAAAGAATCCTTTGACGAATCATTGAGATCAGCTTTGAGCCATATGATCACAGGTGAAGTATTAATCCCTAAAAAACTTTCAGGAATCTCTTTAAGATACTTAAAAAATAGAATCTCAGTTCCAAGAGATATGCCAATCATTTCAGCGAGGTTATTAAGGCAATCATTAAATAGAATTGAATCGCTCAGTGATATCAATGAAATAGATAAGTTACCTTTAAGGCATAGATATGATCAAGATCCTATAAATTTCATTTCTAGTTAATAGTAAAACTATAAATTTTTTCTTGAATCTATTTGAAGTAAATCTCTTATTTTTTGAACTTGACTTGCAATATTTGGATCAATAGATAATTTTTTTTCAACTTGTTCAATAGCATACATTACTGTTGTATGGTCCTTGCCCCCAAACTCATCTCCAATTCTTGGTAGGCTTAGATCCGTCCCATGCCTCATAAGATACATACCTATTTGTCTAGCTTGACTTACTGGTTTTCTCCTACTTGAACTGATCAATTCATCAGTAGAAACTTTAAAGAAATCTGACACTTTATTAATAACTTGTTTTGGAGTAACAACTACTCCAACACTATTCGGATCAAGCATTGGAGCAATTGATTGGACTGTCATTGGCAAGCCTGTTATTGATGCAAATGCAACAGCTCTAGTAAATGCTCCTTCCAATTCTCGAATATTCGAAGTGAATCTTCCTGCTATAAATTGAATTAAATCTCTTGGAAGACTCATCCTCTCTTGTTCTGCCTTTTTTTGAAGGATGGCTGTCCTCGTCTCAAGATCAGGTGGTTGAATATCTGCCGTCATGCCCATTGAGAACCTAGAAATTAATCTCTCTTGAATTCCCGACAATTGATTTGGTGGCCTATCACTTGCAATAACTATTTGACTTCCTGATTCGTGAAGAGCATTAAAAGTATGAAAAAATTCTTCCTGTGTATACTCTTTAAGAACTGTATATCGTCTATTAAAATCAAATCTACATTTCTATATTTATCTCGAATAGCTGTCATTCCATCTCTTCGAATACCACTAATAACATCATTAGTAAAAGTTTCTGTAGATACATATTTAACTTTTGCTTCTGGATCTATTTCTACTCGATAATGGCCTATTGCTTGCATTAAATGAGTTTTACCGAGACCTACTCCACCACAAATAAATAATGGATTAAATTCTCTCCCGGGTGATTCGGCAACTGCTAAAGCCGCTGCATGAGCCAACCTACTATTTGGACCTACAACAAATCTTTTAAAGACGTAGCGTAAATTTAGACCGTTGGGATTTTTGGATCGATTTTTTGAAGAAATATCTTGACTATTATTAGGAAATGATTTTGTTTTATGATTCACAATCTGTTCATCTAGGTTCTCTTTATTTGTTGAATCGCTGCTTATATTTGTTTCAGATTTAAAAACAACTTTTACATCATGGCCGCATATTTCTTTTGCAGCCTTTTCGATAGTTTGACAATAATTCTTTCTTAACCAATCACTGGAAAATGTATTTGGAGCAATTAAAGTTAATAAGCCATTTTCAAAACAATTAAATTTAGCAGGCCTTATCCATGTCTCAAATGAAGGCTTACTTAAAGTTTTTTGAAGTGATTGTTGAACTTCCGCCCAAATAGGATTAATTGCTTGCAAAATTTTATTCTCTAGATTATTAATCTAGTTGGAATTTAATAATTGGCCATTAGGAAATCACAAGATCACGACAAATTTAAAATTACTTAACAAACCAGCATACAAATTTATAAGAAAAATTTTATTTTTATAGGCATATAATTATTTTAAATCGCAATAAATTTTTGGATAAAGCATTACTTATTATCATGGCAAAATGGCATGCTTTTGGAAGATGCAAAACAAGATTATCTAAAGATATAGGTAAAAGTAATTCTGCAAAGGTTCAAAGTGTAATGACCAAACACACTATTTCAGTCGCAAAATTTCTCCAAGAAAATAAACTAATTGATATTTCTATTGCTATATCTGGTTTGGGGGTAGGTAACTGTAAAAGATGGACTAGAGAATTAGGCATCAAAAAATTTAATTTACAGGGGAAAGGCTGCTTGGGAGAAAAAATGAAAAGGCAAATAATTATCAACAAAAAATTTTGTGCAAGACATAAGATCAAAAATATTATTTTTATTGGTACTGACCTTCCAGATTTATGCCATCAAGATTTATTGAATACTCTAAAAGAGCTTCAACAAAATGATCTTATTTTAGGACCATCTAATGATGGAGGATATTGGCTTATTGGTTTATCAGAAAAAATAATGTCATCGCATATATATTTACCTTTTATCAACATAAAGTGGGGGACAGAAAATGTTCTTCAAAATACAATTGATAATTTTGCTACAACAAAATTAAGATATAAGTTTTTAGATAAAAAAATTGATATAGATACAATTATTGATATTGAAAATAGAAAGTAATCGACTTGTCAAAAATCTCAATTATTATTCCAACTATTAATGAAGCTAATAATTTGCCATTATTGCTTTCAGACTTATCAAGTATTCATAAAGAGGGCGAAATCATAATTGTTGATTGTGGAAGTGAAGATAAAACTATTGATATAGCAAATATTTATGGAGCGAAAGTATTTATATCCAAAGAAAGGAATCGAGGTTTACAATTAGATATTGGAGCTAAAAATTCAAAAGGAGAGTGGCTCATATTTTTACATGCAGACACAAGATTAACTCATGATTGGTTTAAAAAAATAAACTCATTTTTAAAGGGAAACAAGAATATTATTTACTATTTTGAATTCAAAATTAATCACAAAAAGATAATTTATAGAGTCCTCGAAATTCTCGTGAATATTAGAAGTAAATTTTTTAAACAACCTTATGGTGATCAAGGTTTAATAATTCATAGAACAATCTATTTTAAGAATAATGGATTTAGAAATATACCTTTGATGGAAGATGTAGATTTTTTAATGAGATTAAACCAAAAAAAAGATTTAAAACAATTAAATTTTCCTATTTTTATAAGTTCAAGGAAATGGGAAAGAACTAATATTTTTCTCCAAGCAATTAAGAACTGGCACTTTAGAAGAAGATGGTTAAAAGGCGAATCGTTAAAATCTATATATTCTGACTACTACAAAAAATGATTAATTTGCATACCAAAAAGCACATTTCGACCCTCTAGGTTCTAAAATCCAACCTTGTCTTTTGTAAAATGAAACCACTTCAGCATCAGCAAAAAGGGTTACTTTAGAAATGCCAATATTTTTCAATTCTTTTAGGACATATCTCATTATCTCTTTCCCCAATCCAAGTCCTTGATAGACAGGGTTAATAGCCACATCCCAAACTGTTGCTTCTAGAATTCCATCGCCAGTGCATCTTGCAAATCCAACTAGTCTGGGAAATTTATCATCATGACGCCATAACCCAACCACCAAAATACTGAAATCTAAAGCTCTTTTTACCCTCCTTATAGGTCTTCTGCTCCAACCAACAGTTTGCAAAAGTTGATCTAGTTCTATTAGATCTAAATCTTTATTTTTACTACATACAAATATTTCTTCTTTAGTTGTTTGAGTGAACTCATAAGAATTTAAACCATAGAGATCTATCAGCTCATCCTTTGATATACTGTTTGATTTTTTTATTAACGATCCTTGGTTTCTAAAAATCATTAAAAATTCACGAATCCCTTTTGTTGAAGCTCAGAGAGCTGAAAATATAAACCCTTTTTCAGTCTTAATTCACTATGTGTTCCCTCCTCAACTAATGATCCCCCTTTCAAGACTAAAATCTTATCAGAACTTTCAATAGTTGCTAATCTGTGAGCTATTACTAATGCTGTTCTTTTTGACAGAATTCTCTCAAGATCCTTCTGCAAAGTAGCCTCTGTTGAGGGATCCATAAACGCTGTTGCTTCGTCCATTATTAAAACAACAGGATTTCTAATCGCTACTCGAGCTACGGAAAGAAGTTGTCTCTCTCCAGAAGAGAGATTTCCCCCTCTTTCTCTTAGTGAGGTGTTCAAACCTTCTGGTAATTTTTTTAACAAATTATCTAACCCTAATTCGTAACAAAGATTTTCTAATTCAAGATTGTCTAGATTCGAATTCAGTTTTAAATTATCTGCGACATTTCCACTAAAGATAAAGGTATCTTGCAAAACTACTCCCAACATATTTCTAAGAGTTGCAATAGGAATATCTTTGATATCTATATCATCGATTAAAATTTGACCCGATTGAGGTTCATACAATCTACACAATAGTCTTATTATGGTTGTCTTACCTGAACCAGTTGGACCTACAAAAGCCACATGCTCTCCTGGATTAATCTTGAAAGATAAATTCTTTAAAATATGTTCTCCTTCGTTGTAGAAAAAATTAACATTCTTGAACTCAATTTTGCCCTTAAATTTTTTATTTACATTTTTAGCATTTTCTAAAAAATGTTTTGCGGAAGTAGAGTCCTTAATCTGTATTTCTTCATCCAATAATTCGTTTATTCTTTCTACAGCTGTTAAACCTCCTTGTATTTGAGTAAATCTTTCTGCAAGCTGCCTTAAAGGTTCAAAAAGTCTTTGAGAATATAAAATAAAAGTTGTTAATGTTCCTAAACCAATATTTCCAGAAGTAACAAGATATCCTCCAACTGCCAAAACCAAGGAAACTGCGGCAAGAGAAATCCATTCTATAAATGCCGAAATACTACTGTCATAAAATATTGTTCCATTAACTGCTTTCTTATAAGCAACTCCAGTTTTGGAAAATTTCTTGCTATTAAAAGCCTCTCTTCTGAACATCTGAACGACTTCTAAACCTTGAAGATTCTCTTGAAAATCAGAGTTGAGTTGAGACAATTCTTCCCTTACTTGATAATTGGCTCTTCTATAACGTTTTTGAAGCCAAATAATAAAATATGAAACTGGGATTTGAGTCAAAAGTAATAAAATGGCAAGCCCCCGATCAATTGACAGCATTGTCAAAGAAATTACTATCAGACTAACGAAGTCAGCAATGACTCCAACTGCCCCACTACCAAAAACCTCGGCTAAAGCATCAACATCATTTGTTAATCTCGTTAATAATTTCCCTACAGGCATTTTATCGTGATACTTAAGAGATAAAGATATTGAATGATCAAAAAGTTCTCTTCTTATTCTTGCTGTCAAACGTTGTCCCACTGCTTGGATATTGTAAGTTTGGTATCCCTGCAGAACTAATCTGAATAAAACAGTTATAAATAAAGTTACGATAATGGCATTTATCGACTGCCCAAAGAAAGTTTTACTTAGCCAAACATCTGTAGTTTCGTTCTTTAGAATAGTAATTGCTTGACCAACTAATAATGGTTGAATAGCTCCAGAGAAAGAAACAGGTAACAAAACTATCAAGATTAGATAGATTGTTTTTTTATCTTTAGTTAAATATTTACCTAACTTTTTAATCCTTCTAAAATCTTTAAAAAACATTTAGCTAATCTTCTATAAAGCATTAGTTGATTCTATTGATAAAATTGTATCTCTGAGATGATTATCATCTAACCTCATAGATAAAGGATTTCCAATTAGTCTTGCAGTCGAGTAATAAAGATCATCTATTTTAATTAAACCATTTTCTTTAAGAGTCTTTCCGGTTGCCACCAAATCAACTATTGCCTCTGCCATACCTGTAATAGGACCAAGCTCGACTGATCCTGTCAAATGAACTATTTCTACAGGAATATTTAATTCTTCAAAATAAGATCTTGCTGTTTTTATAAATTTACTTGCTACTTTACAATTCGCTGGAAGATCAGTTGGTTTTGAATAATTGCTATTTTTCTTAACCGCCAACGACATATGACAACCACCAAATCCTAAATCTAATAACTTTGCGACTTTTAATTCAGATTCTCGTAAAACGTCATACCCAACAATACCCAAATCAGCCTGACCATAACTTACATAAACAGGCACATCTCCATTTCTTACTAATAGAGCTTTTGCCCGTTTGCAATTTGATTCAAAGGTTAATGATCTATTATTTTCTTCCAACGCATTAGAGAAATCTAACCCAGCTTTTTTAAAAGTTGAAATTGAATCTTTTAACAGAGCTCCTTTTGGTAAAGCTATAGTAATCATAGATCAATTTCTTCCAAGGATTCTTCATTCTAATTTAACAATGGAATTTAATAAAGCTCGAAATATAATCGGACTTAGAGTTTTAAGTGATAACATCATTTGGTTGTTGATAAAAGATAAATCCGTTGTAGTTATAGATCCATCTGTTCACGAACCAGTTATTAGATATATAAATGAAAACAATTTTCACTTAGAAGCTATTTTGCAAACTCATCATCATTCAGACCATATTGGAGGGACGAAGTCTCTTATTGAAAAATGGCCAAATGTAAAGGTGATTGCTTCCTCCAAAGAAAAAAAGCGAATCCCTTTTCAAAATGTATCTGTTGAAGATGGAGAAACTTTAAACATTTTAGGGGAAGAAGTAAAAATAATTGAAGTATTAGGTCATACAAGCTCACATATTGCCTTCTTTTTGAATGGGGAAAATCCTGTTCTTTTTATTGGTGACACATTATTTTCTGGAGGCTGTGGAAGAATTTTTGAGGGAACTTATCAACAAATGTATTCTTCACTAGAAAGAATCAAATCTTTACCAAAAAATACTCTCATATATTGTGCACATGAATATACAAAGGGAAATATATTGTGGGCATTGAATCTCAAGCCAAAAGATCAAGATATAAAAAATAAACTTTCGGAAGTTGAAAAAAAACTTTCTCTTAATGAATTGACAATTCCATTTTTACTTGATGAAGAGATGAAAATAAACCTTTTCTTAAGAGCAAAAAATTTAGAAGAATTTACTTTTTTAAGAGCAAATAAAGATTTATGGGTTTAAATAGATAGGTATCTTCTTAAACAAATGTCCCCCAAACAAGTAATTAAAACATCAAATGCTCCAGATCCAGTAGGACCTTATAATCAAGCAATAAAAGCTGGGGATTTTATCTATTGTTCTGGTCAAATTGCTATAGACCCAGCTTTAAATGAAATAACATGTTTAGGTGATATAGAGAAGGAAACTATTCAAGTTTTAAAAAATCTTGCAGAAGTTCTTAAAGCTGGTGGAGCCAAAATAGAGGATGTAATAAAAACAACTATTTACTTAACGGACTTAAGTAATTTTCAAATTGTCAATAAAATATATAGTGATTTTTTTAATATAGAGAATCCTCCAGCAAGGGCCTGTGTGGAAGTTTCATCTCTACCAAAAGGAGTTTTAGTTGAAATAGATTGCGTCGCATTTCTAGATTAATTTCTAATTATTGAGAAATTTGAAATATGAACCAATTGTGCACCATAGTTGTATAGATTATTAGTTGATAATTCATCTTTGATCTATGTCAGCAGCAAAGCTTAATATAGATGAACTAGAAGCAGGTTATCCTTTATTTTGCAAAGCTCTTAGACTATTAATTTTAAAAGGAAACTCAGTTAAAGATATAGAAAAGACAGTGTGTTGGAGTCATCTTGAAACTTTAAATAGATGTCTACCTGGTAGATATAAAGCCCCCACATATTTAATGGCTTTAATCAAAAGAGATATTGCAAAGCCAAATAATTATTAAAAAGGACTAATCTTCTAAATAAAATTTATCAATATCCTTTGAAAAGTCTTTTTCCCTCTCTGATATTTCTTTATTATCTAAAAATATTGAAAGACTTACAAAATTCTTACCGAAGCTGATATTTGGATAGATATCCCTTTCTTTACATAATTTCTCAATTTCCCCCATGAATTTACTAATTTTTGAGTATTGATCAAATTCAAATCTTTTTTCAATCCTCAAAGGTGATTCTCTTTCATTCCACATTACATTCTTTATTCAAGACTAATTACACTATACCTTCAACAAAGTTTCTCAATAAATTTTTGAAGATAAAATTTTTAGTCACTCTCCCAATAATCAATAATACCGCCAATTGTTAAATCGGTTTGAACTTCTGGATTAGGGCATGCAAATCTAGCGGCAGAGCCACTAGCAGTAAAAACCCAGTTACCTTCTCTAGCTCCAACAGGATCAACAGCAACTAATTTCTTTCCTTTATTATTTTCTAAAATTCGTAAATTCATATGACCTAAGCCAGCGACTCTTTGAGTGCATACCATCCTTCCTAATACCTTCATAATTTCCACAATTTATATCCTCCTTTTTTATGACTTGTCAGGATCCCAATGATCAATTATTCCAACAATCGTTAAATCGCTTGGATAAGATTTGCTTCCTGCAGCTTCCCTAGCAGCAGAACTTCCAACACAAATAACCCAATCTCCTGGCTTACAGCCAACAGCATCAACTGCAACTTTATTAGAAGAACCATCTAATACAACCTGCAGATGTTTATGTTCAAAACCAGGAATCCTATTGGTAGAAACAAGTGGTTTTACAACCTTGCAAATTAACATAATTAGTGAGCCTCCTCTGTTTTTTTATCTAAAGACATTCCAATAATTTGGGCGGAATGAATGTTGTCCCTATCTCTAATAGTAGAGCAAGTATGTAACAAACCTTGATCAACTAAATTTTTATATCTAATTGATATCGCATTATTAACTCTTTCACAATCATTTATTGCCCTCTCTTTTGCTCCGGGAACTTTTCCAGAGTAATCAAATCTTATTACTACCGGAATAGGTAGATCTTGAGAAACATTTAATCCAGTAAAAATCTTCACTCCTACATCTAAATCTGGAGCCCCTTCTTCGACTGTATCTAAATGAGCAAAATAAGTTAAATTTCTGAGATGTACTTCTTTGAAACCTATACCTACTCCAATAAACCTCTCTGCATGTCCAATATCTTCATAAGAACCATTATGAAAACTCTTAACATAATCAATTTGAGAAATATTATTGACAATTAATTTATACGTAAATTTTTCCAGTCCACTGAGTTTATCTTTTGAAGATTGCTTAGAAATTGTCTGGCAAATTTCTCTTTCCGCATCCTCTTTTGAAAAATTTATTGTTGAATTATAAATTTCTAATGTAGAAATAGTTTTTTCTAAATCTATACCGCCATCGCTAGTTGATAAATGTATTTTTAATGAATCAGTGTCTGTATCAAGTCCAATTAACATTAAATCCACAGAAGCTCCGCAGCAAAAGCTATTCTCTACAGCCTCTTTGAAAGCATATAATTTATTTCTACCTTCTGCTGCAGCTAACTCGTCATTACTCCCATGAGCTGCGCATCCCTGATGCAAAGGATCTACTGAACTAAAATGATAAGTTACAACTTTTAAGTACCTGGTATCTTTATGAGCTTCATTAGGAACATTCTCTCTATATCTTTTATGTTCAGTTTTTACCCATCGATTAACGGTATTTTCAATATCAAACAGTGCTCCAGCATGGGATCTTCTTCTTACTGAACTAAAAGGTATTCTCATTACATAAGCAACTGAATGAGCTAATCTTCCATCTGAACAAGGAGTTATATCAAGTAAATGTATTCCACAATCTAAGAGAAATTTTTCAAAGTCTTCCGCATCCCTACTTCCAGCAGCACCTTCAAGTGGATCATTGTTAAAAAAATTGTCGCTAAGTTTCTCATGCTGTTTGAAAGCACACCATGCATATAAAGCTCTCATATCAAGAGGTTTAACCCAAGATTTATCTAATACATGTAGGGGTAAATCTATTCCCAAATTTTTTCTTGATATTTTCTGTGCCTTATTTATAAAATCTTCGTGATGTTGAATTCGAGCAATTTCCTTGAGAGTTGGAACAATTTCGTCAAAATCACTTTTTATTTTGCTTTCATACCTAAATAGATTTTCATTTTGAATATTATTGGTTAATTTATGAGACTTTCCAGAATTTCGTAAATTATTTGATTCTTTAGTTTGTATATGGATATTTTCAGTAAAAGTTTTCATTGGAGCTGTTGGCCCCAATGTGAAGTTCTTGGCTTTAGCCAGTCCTCTTAAAGGCATTATTTACTTAACCTCTTGCACCACCTGAAAAGGTAACAAGTTGTCCTTCACGAGTATTTCCACTAGATCCAGTTATCAAGAAATCTGGTTTTTCTGTTTCCTCATTTCTTTTAACTTCCATAGGGGGCATTGCGCTCATAAATCCTGCTCTTGATGGATTTCGCTTTCTAGAAGAAGCTCCCTCTGTGCCTGTTACCTTATCACCGCGATCCCAATCATCACCAGTTACGTTTCCCACTGATTGTCCTTCACCAGTAATCCTTGATGCGACTCTTTTTTCTGGTGTCTTTGCAGCACGGTCTGCCTCTTCAATTTCCATTTTTTGTTTATAAGTAATATTTTTATTCGGTTCAAATCTAAATTTTTCAGTACCAGTGACCTTATCAACTGCCATATCAAAAGGTCCTGTTACCTTTGAACCATTTTCATATTCATTACCCGTAACACCTTGAGTATTTTTTTCAGAATATTTGTCTCTTGATGGTGATTTAACAGAGAATTCATTCCAAGAGTTACCTGCTGACTTTTCCGGATTCGCATAAGCAGTATCATGTGGAGGATTATCACAAGCTTGTGAGAACTGATCTCCACCAACATAAGGAGTCCCTGTTAGGTTTTTACAAGCACCTTTCTTAGCACCTGTCATTACTCCGCCAATTCCTGGTTGTTGTCCTGTAAGTCTGGCATTTGAATTATTTCCAGAATTAACTGTTGCTCGGGATTTCATATCTTCTGAAATCTCAGTACTACAATTTTCATTAATCTGATCTAAGCCTGCGTATGGTGTTCCTGTTAGCACTTTGCATGAACCTGGTTCATCTCCAGTTACTATTTTTGATCTTCCTGTCATAGTCCCGCTTATTAAATTTGACTTTGAAGAAAGGCTTAAACCTACTTTTCTAGCTTCTGGTTTTGGTTTTGAACCGCAAAACTTCTCATATTGTTGAGATCCTATGTACTCATCACCAGTTACATTCTTGCAACTCCCATGTTCATTGCCTGTCATATGGTCTGATCTTCCAACCCCTGTACCAGTTACATTATTCCCATTAAGAGTGTTGTAACTGCCAACTTTTTCAAATGCTTTACCTTTTGGATTTGGCTCTGAGCCAAGATATTGATCTCCAGTTAACTGATGTCCAGAACCTGATTCATCTCCAGTAACCAGGGTTGATCTACCAGGAAGTGATCCAGATACTTTTAATCCATCAGTTGTAGTACTATGTTTAACCTTTGAAGGATTTTTTGGAACATCACCACAATACTTCTGTGATTGATTAGCAGATACATATTCAGTACCTGTAAGGTTTTTACAAGTCCCAGGCTCATCGCCTGTGACCCTCTCAGATCTACCAACTTCATTTCCAGTTACTTTATTACCTGATGTTGTAGAGGTAACAGTAGATCTAAGTGGTTGTTTATAACTTGGTCTATCTTGACAAAATTGATCAATAACTTCTGCTCCCATATATTGGGTACCAGTTACAGTTCTGCATGTACTTGCTTCATTACCTGTAGTTTTTACAGATCTATTAGCTTGTGTTCCAGTAACTATTTGACCTGAATCAGTTTCACTTTTACCAACTTTCCAGCTAGCATCTGCAATATTTTGTTTGGCTCCATTCTTATTTGGACCACATGGTCTACATTTACCATTACCTTTTTTGCCTGTGGCACCAGTTTTACTTCTTAGCTCTCTCACTCTCTGAGAAATCTCTCTACTACTTAAATCTGGGTCTCCCCTTCTAGCTAAAGAAGCTGCACTGGTATTTTGTTTAGTTGCTGATTTACCATGCTTAGATTGAGCTTCTCTTCTCGCTAAAACAATATCTCTACTTGTATTAGTAATAGGCTTTCTCTTCTGATTAATTCTTCTTTTAACGTTTGGTTTTGATGTTTTAATTTCTGTATTATGTGAGTTTTGAACTTCCTGATTTTTGCTTGTGGAAGTTTTAACTGTGTTTACAGGACTTTCTTTTTTAACATCAGTACGAGTTCTATCGGATGAAGTTATTGCTGATTTCCCATGAGTAGACATTGCTTTTCTTCTCTCTATTACTAACTCTTTACTAGATAAAGTTGTTGAAGAATTTCTGTTTACTTGAGTTTTTGGAATATGTTTTGTAGCTGGTTTAGAAATATTATGATTATTAGGAGAAGACTGAGTCCCAGAAATCTGTATATCTTGAGAAGATCGAACTCTATCTTTAGTAGTTGAAGAATAAGCAGCAGCTTTTTTACCGCTATCACTCATCGCCTTTCTTCTTTCTAGTGCAATCTCTCTACTGGTTTTTTTTGACATAATCTTCAAATGTGAAACTCTTTTGAAAAACTTTCTCCAAAAATATTTTTTGGAGAAAGATATTTACTACATAAAGTAGATTTAACGTCCTTGGAAAACTACAAAAGCTGTTCCTTGGCTTTGAGTGTAAGCATCGTATCCGATGATTCTTACATGATGATCAGGGTATGCTCTATGACATGCCTCTAATTCACTTACAACCAAGTTAAGGTCTTTTTCCCCAAAGAATGGGAGCTTCCAATAAGACCAATAAGTTTGCATACTTCCACTAGGATGAACATGCTCAATAACAGGACTCCAGCCTTGAGCAATTATGTATGCAATTTGATCGTATATTTCCTCCTGGGTCATCGGTGGTAAGAAACCGAATGTTTCCAGGGTTGCAACTGTTTGATAGTCGCCTACTGTGCTCTGGAAAGGCATAATTAATTTAAATGTGAATGAAATTACTCGTAATAGAACGAGATTTGTAGAAGTTTGAGGAGAAGAATCTCCTCAATTTTGAAATCTGGTTTAACCTTGAACGTCTAGTTTGTCGACGGTATCAAATTCAAACTTAATTTCCTTCCAAGTTTCAAGAGCGATAGCTAATTCAGGACTGTGTTTAGCAGCTTCCATAAGAATGTCTCTACTCTCTTTTTCGATTTCGCGACCAGCATTACGTGCTTTTACGCAAGCTTCTAAAGCAACTCTGTTGGCTGCAGCTCCAGCAGCTGAACCCCATGGATGACCATGTGTTCCTCCACCAAACTGAAGACAAGAATCATCTCCAAAAATCGCTAGGAGTGCAGGCATATGCCATACGTGAATACCACCTGATGCGACAGCAAATACTCCTGGCATTGAACCCCAATCTTGATCAAAGAAGTTACCTCTTGATCTATCTTCGGGAACAAATGACTCTCTTAAGTTGTCAATGTAACCAAGAGTTGTTTGACGATCACCTTCTAGTTTTCCAACAACAGTTCCAGTATGTAATTGATCTCCTCCGGAGAGTCTCAAACATTTTGCTAGAACCCTGAAATGGATACCGTGTTTTGGATGTCTATCAATAACAGCATGCATCGCTCTATGAATATGTAGAAGCATGCCATTTTTACGACACCAGTTTGCTAATCCAGTATTTGCAGTAAAACCGCCAGTTATATAATCATGCATGATGATTGGCATATCTAGCTCTTTAGCAAATTCAGCTCTTTCGTAGAGTTCTTCAGGAGTGTTAGCAGTACAGTTTAAGTAGTGACCTTTAACTTCTCCAGTTTCTTGCTGGGCAAGCTTAACTGCTTCTGCAACAAACTCAAATCTTTCTCTCCAACGCTGGAATGGTTGAGAATTTATATTCTCGTCATCCTTCGTTAAATCAAGACCACCTCTAAGGCACTCATATACAACTCGACCATAGTTTTTACCAGATAATCCTAATTTAGGTTTAATGGTACAACCAAGTAGAGGTCTTCCATATTTGTTTAAACGATCTCTTTCAACTACGATTCCATTTGGTGGACCACCGCAAGTTTTGATGAAAGCGATTGGGAATCTAATATCTTCTAGACGTAAGTGTCTTAGAGCTTTAAATCCAAAAACGTTTCCTACTAGAGATGTTAATATCTGTAAGTAACTCGGACCAAACTGTTGACCAAGTACCTGTTGAAGATTCAGCGGCAACAGCTGCTGCAACTTCTTCTCTGGGAACACCTTCTTGACCTGTACATTTGAAACAGGCTAGTAAATCGGTGTCTAGGGGTACATATTCTGGAGTCCAGTAGGTATCTCTGTACTCCTTTACCCCTGCATCATACTTCTTACTCATAAGGATAAATTTAGGTCTGTGTAGGGAAAATAATTATTGTGCAAAATTTATAAATCTTGCTTTACTTAATTAGTCCTTTTGACCAAGAAATTCACCGTTACCTAGAGCAGGTTCAACTTCTCTATGAGGACGAGCAATAATGTGAGCTGCAACTAAACCGTCACCAACTCTTTCACAAGCATCAGCACCAGCTCTTACAGCTGCGTTAACTGCGCCTGTTTCGCCTCTAACTAATACTGTGACATAACCGCCGCCAACGAATTCACGACCAATAAGGCGAACTTCTGCTGCCTTTGTCATTGCGTCTGCTGCTTCGATTGCAGGTACAAGTCCGCGTGTCTCGATCATGCCGAGAGCGATACCCATTGTTTCTGTAGCCATTGTCTACTAAATACTAAATGTGGAATGTTCAATTCGAAGAATGCTTCATTAAGTACTTATAAGACTGTTGTGTTAAGAAAAAATTTACATTATGTTATTTCCGTACGAGGCAGGCCCTGTCTACACAGGTGTGGAATGTTCAACCTTTCCTGTCTCCGTATCTAGCTTTGAAGTAAGATAATATCCTCAATAAATTTATTTATTATTTTGAACCATCCAGTCCTAACTATTGCGAGTGGCAACAAAACTAAAGTTTCTGAAATTTCGGCAATGCTGGATGTTTTGTCTTTAAGGGTTCAGAAGCAACCAGAATATTTAAATGTCGAAGAGACTGGAGACACATATTTTGAGAATGCACTTTTAAAAGCAAAAGCAGCTGCTTTAGAGACAAAAACTTGGGCATTAGCTGACGATTCAGGCCTTGAAGTGGATATCTTAGATGGTCGACCAGGCATATATTCTGCTCGATATGCCAAAAACAACGCTGAAAAAATTAAAAAATTAATTAATGAACTTTCTGATAGTCCTTACAGGAGCGCGAGATTTATAAGTTGTATGGTTTTATGTGATCCCTCAGGAAACTTAGTGAAGGATACAACTGGAATATGCTGGGGAGAAATTCTTAAGACTCCAAAATATCCAAATGGGGAGTTCGAATCTGTTTTTTGGGTAAAAGAAGCTAACTGTGTTTACGGTGAGCTATCACAATCACAACTAAGTAAGTTAGGAAGCAGGGGTAAAGCCGCCAGAATTATGTCACCTTACCTCAAAAAAGAAATTGGTTTAAATTAAAAAATTCTCAATAATTTGAAATTTCATCAATTGCTCTTATAGCAGCAGCTGCTGCTTCTTCTACATCTCCTTCTTTCCCAGCGAGAGTTAATCTACCAAAAGCGCCAACTGCCTTTACATCTACAACAGTTATATTTGATGCTTTTTCTGCTTCATTTGCTGCTTTTAAGACATACCCAGCCGGTTCAGTTTCTAATATAAACATGCTCATTCCAGATTGAATCATTGATCCACTTCTGTTTTGTCTATTTATTAAAACAGCATGATCTGGAGTAATAGCTCGAATAACTTCTGTCCAACTTGTTGAAGGTTTGGTTCTTTTTCTAACTTCACTTCCAATAGCATCTAGAACAACATCCCCAGAATGTAAAACAGTACTTTGATCTTTGTGATAAAGAGCAAGAGAGCCAAATGCTCTTTCAACAATCATCTGACCAAGTCTTACATTACTTGCTTTTAAGGCAATATCAGTGACTCTATGAACGGCCATCCCTGGTGAAACTTCCATCCAAAGGCATGAATCTCCAGGTATAGGTAAAAAACCTCTACTAACCGTCCCCATATATGCAGCTAATTGAGGTTGAAGAGAATCTAAAAAAACATATGTTCTCAACTCAATTTGCTCAACTTGACTTGCTTGTCTGGACACCAAAGACTTTTCTGAATCAGTTGTAATAAAACAGCTTGCACCACTGGCCTGAGATTGCACCTCAGATCCCGTGACTAGGGAACTTCCTTTTTTTCGTTCCCCTCTGTTTAAACTAGAAGTTGGTTCCATTCACGCGACTATAACGGATAATGGTTCATTTTTTCTATTAAATTTACTTGCATGCTTCCCACAAAACGATAACTTCAAGTAAAAGATATGCATTTTTATGGGAACTTCTCAAAAAAAAGAACCAAATGTTTCTGGTACTGAAAAAGAATTAACTCCTGATCAAACTCTTGGATTAGTTAGCCTAAGCTTGATGCAAAAACTATCTCAGAAAGACCCATCTTTTAGTTGGTTAGAAGAAGATAAAATTGAAAAAGTAAATCTTAAGAACCTTAGAGATAGATTGGAGTTAACCCAATTAGCTATAAATACTGGAGCACCTTTAACCACTTCAGAAGTGACAGCTTTAATTGGGGCAAAGCCCGGTAAATCTAAGTTAGAAAGAGCAGGATTATTAGCAACTAAAATAGCTAGAAATGTGTGGAAGCTTTCGAAAATAAGTCAAGGAAATTCCTTCTACAGAAATTAAAATACGCCCCAAAAGTTTTTTTCATAATTCCCATTTAAGTATTTAAACATTCATATAAGTTTTTTAAATGTGTTCATTTTGTAAGAGAACTTATTAATTACTTTCTTAAATTAAAAAGTTTATGCAAGCTTGAAATATAAGCTCTTGAAAATTTTTAATGAGTAAAGTTGAATTTAATAAGGAAACTGGGCCCAGGGAAGTTTTTTGTGGGTTAACTTCAATAGTTTGGCTCCACAGAAGAATGCCGGATGCATTTTTTCTAGTTGTAGGCTCAAGGACATGTGCTCATTTAATTCAAAGCGCTGCTGGAGTTATGATTTTTGCTGAGCCAAGATTTGGGACGGCTATTCTTGAAGAAAAAGATCTTGCTGGTCTTGCTGACGCTCATGAAGAATTAGATGCAAATAATGTAGAGGATAGGTTTAAAAAGATTTTTAAAAATTTAGGAATTTCAAATATTGAGAGCTTCCCACCCCGTCAATCAACAGAATTACCAAAGATTGGCAAAAATACAAAAGTTTTATTAACTCAGCCTTATTTAAGTGATACCGTTCGAGACCTAAAACATCGTGGTTGTGAAATAATTTCGGCTCCATTTCCTCTTGGTATCGAAGGAAGTACTGAATGGTTTTTAGCTGCAGCGAAAGCTTTCAAAATTAATGAACTTAAAGTTCATGAAATTATTTCGCCTTTAATTAATAGAGCAAAACTTGCTCTTGAATCTCACAAAGAAATACTTAAGGGGAAAAGATTATTTCTTCTTCCTGAATCGCAACTGGAGATATCTTTGGCAAGATTTTTGCATAATGAATGCGAAATGGATCTTGTAGAAGTGGGCACTCCTTACCTAAATAAAGATTTAATGAAAGAGGAGATTAATTTATTACCTGATAATACAAAAATTGTCGAAGGACAACATGTAGAAAAACAATTAGATCGAGTAAGGGAATCTAATCCAGACTTAGTAGTTTGTGGAATGGGTTTAGCTAACCCACTGGAGGCCGAAGGAATTAGTACTAAGTGGTCCATAGAAATGGTATTCAGTCCAATTCATGGAATTGATCAAGCCGCAGACTTAGCAGGTCTCTTCTCTAAACCTTTAAGAAGGAATCAAATACTAACTAAGAAAACTTTAGTAACTCATTAAAAACTATGGAATTAACTCTTTGGACGTATGAAGGACCGCCACATGTTGGTGCGATGAGAATTGCTTCTTCAATGAAAGATCTTCATTATGTTCTTCATGCCCCTCAAGGAGATACATATGCAGATCTTCTTTTTACAATGATTGAAAGGAGGGGGCAAAGACCTCCAGTAACTTATACAACTTTCCAAGCTAGAGACCTTGGAGGCGATACAGCTGAATTAGTGAAGAAAAATATTAAGGAAGCTGTCGAACGATTTAAACCCAAAACTCTTTTAGTTGGAGAAAGTTGTACGGCAGAATTAATCCAAGACCAACCTGGGGCTCTTGCAAAAGGAATGGGGTTTGATATGCCAATTGTTAATCTTGAATTACCTGCCTATAGCAAGAAAGAAAATTGGGGAGCTTCAGAAACTTTTTATCAATTAACAAGAACTCTTTTGAAAGAGAAAGTAAGTTCTTCAGAAAAAATAAGTCCTCTAAGGTGGAAGGAGTTAGGTCGCAGACCAAAAGTCAATATACTGGGTCCTTCATTACTGGGATTTAGATGCAGAGATGATGTAATTGAAATCCAACGCATACTTTCAGAGCAAGGAATAGATACAAACGTAGTTGCTCCATTAGGTGCTAGTCCAGATGATATTGAAAGACTAATTGATGCTGAAATAAATATTTGTCTTTATCCAGAAATTGCGGAAGCATCATGCGAATGGCTTAAACGGAACTTTGGAATGGAATATACAAACACTATTCCAATTGGAATAAAAAATACAATTGAATTTATAAATGAAGTTCATAACAAGTTGGATCTCCCCTTGACTAATAAAGAAGAATTAGAAAATAAATCAAAACTTCCTTGGTACTCAAAATCAGTTGACTCTAATTACTTAACTGGCAAAAGGGTTTTTATTTTTGGTGATGGAACACATGCAATCGCGGCTGCAAAAATTGCCAAAGAGGAATTGGGTTTTGAAGTAGTTGGTCTTGGTACATACAGTAGGGAAATGGCAAGACAGGTAAGAGCAACTGCAAAAGATCTAAATGTAGAAGCTTTAATTACTAATAATTATTTAGAAGTAGAAGATGCAATGAAAAAAGCCGCACCTGAACTAGTTTTAGGGACTCAAATGGAAAGGCATAGTGCCAAGAGACTTGGCATTCCATGTTCAGTAATAAGTACACCAATGCATGTTCAAGATGTTCCTGCAAGGTATAGCCCACAAATGGGATGGGAAGGAGCAAATGTGATTTTTGATGATTGGGTACATCCCTTAATGATGGGATTAGAAGAGCATCTTATCGATATGTTTAAACATGACTTTGAGTTTGTCGACGGTCATCAAAGCCATTTAGGACATACAGCGACAAACACTAAGGCCATTTTAAATTCTGACGCAAAAAAAGAGAATAATCCTAAAGAGGGCGTTATATGGACAGAATCAGGTAGAGCTGAATTAACAAAAGTTCCATTTTTTGTAAGAGGTAAAGTTAAAACAAATACTGAAAAATACGCAATCTTAAGAGGAATTCCAGAGATAAGCGATGAAACTCTTTACGATGCCAAAGCATATTTC
>LUMM01000042.1_pt1 | contig 39387 bp, 36 predicted proteins | sample 729971 | NCBI WGS metagenome assembly LUMM01 (sample SAMN03860263, study PRJNA289734) | marine metagenome | biome: seawater column; feature: ocean; material: water; isolation source: Red Sea water column Station 22 - depth 50m | place: Saudi Arabia: Red Sea | collected 2011-10-15 | depth 50 m | reverse complement strand
AAAGTGTCTGCAACTTCCTTTGATTCAGTCAAAATTGCTTCAGTATGTCCAGATGAGTAGACTTTAATGTGCTCAATTGCTTGGTCAACACTGTCGACGACTTTTACTGCCAGTTTCAAATCTAAAAATTCAGTCTCATAATGTGATTCGTTAGCAAGATTTAAATTTGAAAAGTCTTCTTTTATTGTTTCGTCTACAAATAGTTCAACTTTATTTTCTAATAATTTTTCAATTATCAAACTACCCATATCTTGGTAAATCTGACTATTAATTAGCAAGGTTTCAAGAGCGTTACATACCCCTGGTCTTTGCACTTTAGAATTAATAACTATATCAATAATATGTTCTTTTTTTGCATCCTGATGTATGTACAAATGTACATTTCCATCTCCATCTAGGATAAATGGAACCTTGGAGTTGTCTACTAGTGTTTGTATTAGCCCCTTTCCCCCTCTTGGAACAATGAGATCAACAAACTCTGTGAGATTCATAAATTCAATAGTGTCTTGACGATCTTTACTTTCTATTATCTGAAAAATATTTTTATTACAATTATTTAAAGCTAGTGAATTTTGAAGAACTTCAAGAATGGCAATATTTGAGTCAAGACAATAGCTGGATCCTCTTAAAATTACAGCATTACCAGATTTTAGACAAAGACCTGAAACATCACTTGTGACATTTGGTCTTGCTTCATAAATAACTCCTATAACTCCAAAAGGTGAACGAATTTTTTTAATATGTAATCCTTCATCAGTTTTCCAACTGTCAGTAATATTTCCAACCGGATCTTCTAAGGGAATTATCTTGAGCAAACCATTAGCCATACCATTTATACGTTCTTCACTTAAAGATAATCGGTCAATTAAGGCAGGTGTTAAATCAAGATCCTTGGAATTTTTCAAATCTATTTTGTTAGCATCTAAAATTTTTTTTGAGTTTTTAAGCAATTCATCAGCCATAGTCTGTAAAATTTGATTTTTTTTATCAGTGCTTAAAACTGCAATTTCTGCAGCAGCATCTTTTGCTTGTGTTCCTATTTGCTTAAGCATATTAAAAGATTAATTAAGAATTTCTATTAGTAAAATTATTTATAGAATAATTAAATCGTCTTTATGAATTAACACACTACTTTCACCGACTGCAGGACTGTCAATTTTTGCAATACCCTTAGCGACAATTTTTTTATTAAAAACAATTGACAGTCCATCTCCAATTTTGAAAGAATTATCAAATCTAACAACTCCTTTTGATAAAAGTGAAGCATTCTTTAAAAGTGCACTAGCTGCACCTTCATCAATATACACATTTGATATTGGAGCCATCCCATATGCAATCCAAAGCTTCCTAAGCCTAATTTTCTTATTTGAGGCAGTAATATAGGTTCCAACCTTTTCATTTAAAATTGCTTTCGATAGATTAGATTTTGACCAAGAGATTATATGTGTTGGTATACCGGAAAAACCAGAGATTTGTGATGCCATAATTTTTGTTGAAAATCCTCCCATGCCTTCTCCAGCCTTTGAAAGAGGTATTAATTCATTAAGTTGATTGGAATCATATTCAATGTAATCTATTTTTTTTGCATCTTTATTTTTATCAGGATTGAAATTGTACAACCCCTCTTTATTAGTAATTATTATAAGTTTTTCTGCATTAACAATAATTGAGACTATTGCAGATAACCTATCATTATCACCAAATTTTAGCTCTTCAGTCGCTACAACGTCATTTTCGTTAATTACTGGAATAATTTCTTGCGATAACAATTCATTTAATGCTTGTGTGGTATTAACGAATTGCTCTCTATCATCAATCAAATTTTTGGTAATTAAAACTTGTGCAATATTCATTTTTTTATCTTTGAAAATTTTTTCATACTGGTTAATCAATTCAATTTGACCAACTGCTGATGCCACCTGAAGTCTTTTTAAGGATTTAGGTCTACTTTTATAATTTAATTTTGTTGCTCCAAGACCAACAGCGCCAGAGGTGACAATTACAAAATTAAATTGATTTTTATTTTCGATTATTAACTCGGCCAAGCTTTTTAATAAAGTTATATCAACTTTATCATTTTTAATAATTGAAGTAGTTCCAATTTTTATTACTATATTTTTTTTATTGTTTGTATTCAAATTCTAAATTTCCTAACACAATTGTATCACCATCTATTGCACCCATTTCACTAATTTCTCTTGAGAGAACAGATTTTTCGAATCTAATAAATATCTCATCTAAGACACTATCTTTGTTTCCAGAAATATTGATCATATTCGTGACTAATTCACCAGAACAAATGAACTGATTTTCTATTTTTTCTATAAAGTAATCGTCTTGCTCTAAAACAATTTTATGAAACTCAGAATAAATAATTGGTAAGTCATCTTGAAATACTTCCTGTATCTTGATGACCAATTTATCAATTCCATGTTCATTTAAACAGGATATATTAAGATATTCCTCATTGGGTGTAGTGAGTTTATCTGACTTATTTATAACTATTAGTTTTTTAATTGATTGATAATTTTCATCAAATTTAAAAAGTTCATCTTCAAGCATTGAAATTTGCGAACTTATATTAAATTTTTCATTTAATGGGTCAATTAAATAAATTATAAATTTAGTATTTCTCAAATGTTTTAGTACTCTTCTGCCCATTCCAACCCCGTCTGAAGCACCCTCTAATAATCCAGGTAGATCACATATAGTTATCATGTCTGAATAAAGACTATAACTTAGTTTGACATCAAGTGATTTTCTTTTTATTCCTTGTTCGCAGATTTGTGGATTAGGATTTCGTTTTGAGATCAATTCATAATTTCCTCTACCACCTTTTGAACCTGTAATTAATTCATAAGAAGAGTTATTGTCATGAAGGTCAGCATACATTTCATCATCAATAAATACTTGTGTTCCTTTTGGCACTTCTATAATTAGATTCTCACCTGAGGTTCCATTTTGAAAATTTTTGTTACCTGGTCCACCATTTTCAGCTTTAAGAGAACTGTTCGACATTATGTGAGATAAGTCAGGCAATTCTTTATTAACCTGCAATATGACACTACCACCATCTCCACCTGAACCACCAGATGGTTTAGTTTTAGAGTTTAAATTATTGAAACTAACAGAGCCTGGGCCTCCAGCTCCAGAGGATACTGAAAGCTTGATTTCATCAACGAACATTGGCTCATTTTGGAATTACATTAACTAATTTTCTACCATTTCTAGTAGAAAATTTTACAACACCATCAATTTTTGCAAAGAGAGTATCGTCTCCACCTTTGGATACGTTTTCTCCTGGATGAATTTTTGTGCCTCTTTGTCTAACTACAATCGAGCCAGCAGATATATTTTCACCGTCATAAACTTTAGTACCAAGGCGTTTGGACTCTGAGTCTCTACCATTCCTAGTTGAACCACCAGCTTTTGTTTTAGACATTATTCCTCCTCAGCACTTTCAAGTCCTTGAATACTCTTAACTTTAACAATTTTTGAGTTTTCTCTATATCCAACTCTTCTTCTGTTTCCAGTTTTGTTTTTATATTGAAAAATATTAATCTTTTTGGACTTTGAAGCAGAAAGATGCTCTAGTTCAACTTTATAGTTTTTTAATTCTTTGTCATCTACAACTATTTGACCTTTTCTAGGACTGACTAATACGGGAACAACAGTTTTTTCTTCAAAAGAAGATGAAACAGAAAACTCGTCCCCAACACTAACTCTTTCTTGAGATGATCCAACTTTAATAACAGCATATTTACTCATAACTCATTCACTCTACTACAGCCTCGGACTCAATCAAGCCTTCTTCTATACTTTTGTTAGCAAAAATATCATTAATTATTAGACCCCTACCATTGCATTTTTCACATTCTTCTGAAAAACTTTCAACGAGACCGGCTGCCACATTCTTTCTAGTCATTTCAACTAATCCAAGTCTAGAAATTTCAAATACCTGTGTTCTAGTCTTGTCTTTAGCTAATTCCTGCTTAAATCTATTTAAAAGACTTTGTTGCTTTTTGGTTGACTCCATATCAATAAAATCTATCACTATAATTCCACCAATGTCTCGAAGTCTTAACTGTCTTGCAATTTCTTCTGCAGCTTCTAAATTATTTTCATACACAGTTTCCTCAAGACTATTTTTTCCAACAAATTTTCCAGTATTAACATCAATAACAGTTAGCGCTTCTGTTCTGTCAATAATAAGATGTCCACCAGATGGCAGCCAAACTTTCCTATCTAAAGCCTTTTTTATTTGGTCTTCAATGTGGTACCTTTCAAATAACATTAGTTCATCCTGATAAAAGTCGACAATATCACTTATTTCAGGAGAAGTAGCAGAAACATAATTTTTGATTTCGTCAAATTGATCTTTTCTATCAATTAAAAGCTTCTTAAATGTTGTATTTAGGTGTTCTCGTATTACTTTTATAGAAACATCAGGCTCTTGATGAATTAATTTTGGAGCATCACCGCTTTTGTAATTGCTAACAACATCCCACTCTTCAACAAGTTTTTCTATATCTACTTGTAGTGCTTTTTCACTAACTCCCTCAGCAGCAGTTCTAACAATAACTCCAAAATTCTCAGGTTTTAGCTTACGAATAATTCTGTCTAATCTACTTCTTTCATTATCAGTAAGTCTTCTAGATATTCCCTTTGTTCTAGAGTTTGGAATTAATACTAAATATCTTCCTGGTAGGGAGATTTGGCCTGTTAACCTAGCCCCCTTTTCCCCCATAGCGTCTTTGACTACTTGAACTAAAATTTCTTGATCAGGTTTTAATAAATTTTCAATTTTTGAATTTTTATGAGAACCCTGTATATCAGCAACATAAAGCACACCATTTTTTTCTTCACCAAAAGAAACAAATGCTGCTTCCATCCCAGGTAAAACATTTTTTACTTTTCCAAGATAAATATTTCCAACTTTAGACTTAGCGTTATTTTCTGATGTGTAATATTGAACTAGGGTTGGACCCTCAAGAATAGCTACCTTCGATACACCATCTTTAGAGCTTATTAGCATCTGCTTTTTTTCTACTTCTGGAACTGGTAATGGTTGTTCTCTAAACCAAGTTGGATTCTTATCTTTAAAATCTTTATTTTTTTGGGAACCTGAGCGAGTAGTCCCAGATTTTATTTTTACTTTTTGGCCATTAAACCATTTAGTTTTTGTATTGTCCAAGTTGTCGCTTTTGCGAACAATCTTTGACTTTTTGAACATACCAAACATTAAAACCTCCGAGATGACGAATATATAAATTAAACATGATTTAAGAATACTAGATTTAAAAATTAAACAACTATGTTGTTTTCTATGAAAACTCTATTGATCAATCCAAATATTATTGCTGTTGAAAATATTGATGACCCTCCAAGACTTAGAAGCGGAAAAGGTATTCCAGTCAAAGGAATAAAGCCAAGTATAGTTAACAAATTTATAAGTATTTGCACACCTAAGAGAATTAATAATCCTGAAAGGAGATATTTTTCAAACTCAATTTGAGTAAGTTTAATTATTCTATTTACCCTAAAGAAAAAAAGAATCCAAAGAGATAAAAGCAAAAACCCTCCAAAGAAACCAAAGTTTCTTGAATAAAGAGAAAAAATAAAATCCGTAGTTTGCACAGGTACAAAAACTTCAGTTATTTGTGAATTAGTAAAATAAGTTCCAAACAAACCTCCCGAAGAGATTGAAAGTCTACTTTGCTTTTGGGAAAAGTCATCACCAGAAAAGAAATCTGTAATTCTTGATATTTGATAATCACCTAAAAAATTCATTTCTAAAAGCATGAAAAATAAAAGAAATAGTGTTAACAACCCAAGAACAGCGCTTCTAAATTTAATATCAGACATGAAAAACATGAAAGAAGTGACTATTAAAAGTAACATTGTTGTTCCCAAATCAGGTTGTATAAAAATTAGAAGTAGATTTATTAGTACCCCCAACAGAGCAATTAACTTATAAGACTTTTGACTAAGTATCTTAGCTAAGAACAAAACTAAAATAATTTTGCTGAATTCTGATGGCTGAATAAAAATTGGTAATCCAATTGGTTCTAAATCGTACCACCTTCTTACACCAAGTATCGGTGTTGTGAAAAGTAAGCCTAATAAAACAGAAATAGAAAGTAAAAATAATGAATTTATTAAATTATATAAATTCTCAATTGAAATATACGTAGTAAAGAAAAATACAAGTAACCCTATTAAAGAAAATACTATTTGTCTTGTTAAAATATTGCTTGTTTCAAACTCAATTGACTCAATTGAACTGAACAATGTAAACCATGAAATAACACTAAATAACATAAATTGAAGCAAAATGTATAAATTTGTTCCTTCTGGACCTAATATTGTAATTTTTCGATTTATCATTCTGTAATTTCACCAAATTCCACTGGAGTTAGTTCGTATTCTCGTAAATGCTGAATAATTCTTCTTGAAATTGGTGCAGCAACCGCGCTTCCAGATCCGCCCTCGTCGACAACTGTAGCAATAATATATTTTGGATTACTTATGGAATCAACTCCAACAAACCAAGAAGTATTATTTTTGTCACCAGCATTTTGTGCTGTTCCTGTTTTTCCACCAATATCATTTGCTTTGTTTCCCAATACACTGAATGAAACATAGGCTGTTCCACCTTTATTAGTAACTGTGTTTAAGTCTTTTAAAAGAAATGAAATAAATTCATCACTCACATTTATTTTGTTATTTATTATCTTTTCTGCATTTAGGTTTACTGTCGGCGCCAAGTTTTCTCCAGTTAATAAAGTTCTATATGCATTTGCAACCTGAAGAGGAGTGGTTGTTATAGCTCCTTGACCAATGATTAAGTTCATTAAATCTCCACCTAACCATCCCTCTTCTCTTACTAAGCCTGGTCTAGATATCTTCCATTCTTCAAAAAGATTTCTATCAGGAATAATTCCAACCTTTTCAAACGGTAAGTCAACATTTGTTTTCTCACTAAAGCCTAATTCTTTAGAATACTCCTGAAGAATGGACTCTCCTTCCGTATTACCAAAATTTCGCCATATATTTAAAGCTATGTCCCAAAAGTACACATTGCATGACTGTTTAATTGCATCGGTTAGGTCTACTTTTCCGTGTCCCTCAAGTTTCCAGTCGTTATAAACTTGCTGAGATCCATCATCGAACCCAAATGAAAGACTTCCCTCACAATCAACTTTTGAATCTTTGTTGTTCAAGCCCTCAGGAAATATACTTTCACTTAGTGCTAACCAATAAGCAACTACTTTAAATACTGAACCTGGAGGATATAGGCCCTGGATTGCAAAATTATTAAAAGCTTGATCTCTATCTAGCTGTTTGTATTCAAAGTCACTTATACCAGATACAAACTTATTGGGATTAAAATCAGGTAAAGAAACCATAGAAACGATGTTCCCAGTTTCAATATCTAAGACCACAGATGCACCTCTTTTAATTTGATTTATTGACTCAAAACTCTTATTTGCTAAATCTATGCCCTGTTGCAATGATTCTTTTGTAACTAACTGAGTTGAAGAATCAATTGATAAAAATAAATCCCTACCTCTAATTGGTTGTTTTGAGTCTATAATCTCAGAACCCAAAAAAGTTAATTCACCTGGAATTCCAGATAAATAGTCTTCGTAATATCTTTCTAATCCATTTTTGCCAACCTGATTATTGCCCGATGCATTTTGAAAAATATTAAACTCATCTTGATTTGGTATTCCTAAATATCCAATTGTGTGAGCAAAAAGTTCATTTTTAATATAGTTTCTTATTGGTAAATCAATAATTAAAAAAGCATCAAAATTTGTTAATAGATTATTTCTAACCTCATATTCAATAGAAGAGAGGTTTGTAACAAATTGTAAAATTTCCTTACTTTCGAATATTTCATTAATTTCTCTGATCGCTAACTCTGGAAAATTATATTGAATAATCTGTCTGTAGTCAGAGGAGTTTTGATCTGTTATTTTTCTCATATTTATGAATAAATGAGGTTCTAATTTAGTTTCAGCTATTTTTTCTCCATTTGCATCAAATATTTCACCCCTAGGTGCTGTTATATAAAATTTATCTAAATTTTGCTGATCAATAATATCAGACGTTGACTGGAATTCAGTTGTTTGAAGTTGAAAGATATCAAACAATATAAAAGCTAATAAAATAAAAAATACAACAAACGTAAATTTAAGTCTTTTTTGGTTAAACATTATTTCTTAGTGCTCTTTTAAAGAAGAGAAACAATAATGAATTTACAAAAATAGAAATGAAATAACCTGTTAACCAATAATCCAAATCAAACTCTAAGATAATTGGAATTTTATAAATTAATAAACATAATGAAATAGTGATGATATAAAAGGCATTTGATCGACTATATCTGGATACTACAAAATTAGATAAAACAACCACAACTAGGAATATTGATGTATATAGTCCTAAATAGTAAGTACTAAAGAAAGAGTCATACAAGATTCCTGATAAGAAAATTGGTATAACTAAATTTTGATTAAAAAATTCAGTGCCAATATATATAAGTGAAATTAAGAATATATAAACTCCAAAATCTAAAGAAATAAATGTGTTTAGATAATTTTCAATTAAGCAAAGCATAAAGAGAAAAGTAGATATTGAAATTACTTTTATTACTTTCATTTACTTTTAGGTATAAATAAATTACTTTGGAAAGTTAGCATTTTCTCTATTGGCACTATCACTGTAAATTTGTTATTTAGTTTTGTTTGTTCATAGGATTCTAAATCAAAGAGTGGAAACTTGTTTACATGTCCAAATGTAATATCTGAATATAACATTCCAACTTTTGAATTCAAAGTTGCATCTAAAGAGCTGATTATTAATTCTTTACCATTTGAATTGACCTCAAAAATATTGTTATCTTCGTCAAGTGCTCTAAAGTTAAAATTTGTAGAATTGAATGATTCAAGTATTGAATAATCATTAAAAACTTCTCCTAAATAACCGACTATAAAACCATTCTCATTTATCACCAGATCTCCGGGCTCAAAATTGTAATCCCTTCCTCCAGAAATTAGATACTCATCTGTCGAGTTTTTTAAAATTAAGCTTGTCGCATAATATGTTAACTCAAAATCACTTATATTCTTTATTAGAAGTTCATAAGACTCAATATTATCCTGTAATTCTTGATTCTCTACATACAACACTCTCAAATTAGAGAGCTCTTCTTTTAATCTTATATTTTCTGCAACTAAATCCGCTCTACTTGATGATAAGCTTGAAAATTCATTTTGAAGTAGTCTGTCAGGTATTTGGAAGTTAGATATTAAATTTACTCGTTCTGGTATAAAATTTGATAATGTTTTATTAGAAAAATAGTCGACAGCACTTAATAAGCCTGAAAGAAAAATAAAAAGGAAATAAACTACATATTTTCTTACGCCAACAACTTGAGAGCTTTGCATGTTAATTAGGTTTTGGCGATAGTTTCAAAACACTCTTGTAGTCTTGAAATCTTTCTAGGCAAATACCTGAACCAATTACAACAGAACTTAAAGGATCATCAGTGTTATTTATTGGAATACCCAATTCCTCAGCAATTTTTTTATCCATTTGCTTTAATAGTGATCCACCACCGGTAAGCCATGCTCCATCCTTGTCAATATCCGAAACCAAAGCTGGTGGAGTTTGTGAGAGAGATATTCTTATAGCTTCGATAATGTCATTAACAACTGGTTGTAAGGCGTTCCTAACATCACTGGCTTCTAATAACACTTGCTTGGGTATACCTCTTACAATATCTCTTCCTGTTACTGTTACCTGAGGCTCTTTGTCATATTGATAAGCTGAGCCAACTGCATGTTTAATATTTTCTGCGATACCAGTGTCTACAAGAATTTGGTGTTCTCTTCTCAACCATTCAATTAATATTTCAGTCATATCTTCACCCCCAACTCTTACAGAGTTAGCATTAACTATATCCCCCATTGAGATAACTGCTATTTCAGTTGTGCCACCACCTATATCAACAATCATATTTCCATATGGTTCAAAAATATTTAAACCGCTTCCTATTGCCGCAGCCATTGGTTCTTCTATTGTGAAGACTTCAGACGCGCCCGTAGCATGTGCTGCTGTTTCAATTGACCTTTGCTCAACACTTGTAACACCATTTGGAACACATATAACAATTCTTGGCCTTGAGTAAGCTCGACCAATTGCTCTTGATAGAAGAGTTTTAACAAGTTCTTCTGCCATTTCAATTTCAGATATAACCCCATCTCTCAATGGCCTTATAAGTTCAATAGTTTCTGGAACTCTTCCAATTAATTTTTTAGCTTCTTCTCCAATAGTAATAATCGAATTATCGCTTTTATTTACTGCAAGAAGTGTAGGTTCATCAACTACAACACCAACCCCTTTTACATATATAAGAGTGTTAGCAGTGCCTAAATCGATAGCAATATCATTACCACCAAAAAGAGTTCTTCGTAAATTTAAGTCAACCATGTACTAATAGAATAATCCAATAGTTGTTGTTTTAAAATAGTTATTTACTATCCAAAAAATAACGAAAGTTCTCTCTCAGCACTTTCGTCTGAATCTGATCCATGAACAACATTTTTATCTAATTCAGTAGCTAAATCACCCCTAATTGAGCCAGGTGTTGATTCACTTGGATTAGTAGCGCCCATAAGGTTTCTGATTTGTAAAACAACATTTTCACCCTCAACCTGCATAGCAACAACTGGACCACTTGTTATAAAGGATACTAAATCATTAAAAAATGGTTTATCTTTATGTTCCCCATAATGTTGCTCTGCTAATTCTTTTGAAATAGTCATCATTTTAATTTTTGTGATGGAAAATCCTTTGGCTTCAACTCTTGAAATAATTTCTCCAACTAAATTTCTTTGTACACCATCAGGCTTTATCATAAAAAACGTTTTCATGTAGTTATCCTTTTTTTATACTCTCCAATTAAATATAAACTACCTAGCAATATAGAAGGATTCTTATTTGATGAAAAAGTACTAAGTTCAACGATTTTATAATCTATATTCTCACTTTTTAGAAAATCGATAAATTTATCAGGGTTTTGTTGATTAAAAAAAGTATTGTCCTCAATAAAATTTAACTTATATTGTTTTTTTGGCTTTAAATAGCTGATGATATTTTCTATATTTCTCCCATTTTTAAAACCTAAATACAAATGAGTATCTCCTGAACTATATACTTTTTCATAGTCTTCTATAGTCTTAATAAACCCATCTATATTGTGTGCGCCATCTAAGATTTTTAAAGGATTTCTATTAATAACTTCAAATCTTCCTTCTACAAATTCTTTATTAAAATCTAGAGGTATTTTCCTTATACTCGAACTTATTAAGAAATTTACGATTAATGAAGCAAGTAAATAATTTATTTGATTTGATGTGAAATCCTTTGATTTACCATCAACAAAATCATTTAAGAAGTACTTAGAATTAAAATGTTTGTAATTATTTTCTATCACTTTAATTAATTCATCGCTTAAATTACCAACAAATAAATTATCTATACTATTTGATACAAATATTTTTTGATCTAAAACTTCAAGGTCTGTGTAGCCGAGTAAATCTTGATGATCTCTTCCAATATTTGTAAGTACAACATTTTTACTTTGAATGATAGAAGTCGTATCTAAAACTCCACCAATACCAGCCTCACATATGAAATAATCCATTTCATTATCTAAGATTGTATTCTCTCTTGAAAATTCATTAGATGAGGTGAGGTAAACATCAAAACTTGTTTATCTTCTTTGCCAAGCAGATTATAAATAAAATTTGCTGTTGAAGTTTTACCATTTGTGCCAACAATAGCAATAGTCTTATCCATTAAATTTTCTAACTGATCTTTTGTAAAAAATCTATGAAGTGCTTCAAGATTCTTATTGTTGGTTAACCCAATTTTAGAATTTAAATATTCTTCTAATTCCTTCAATTATCGAGAGATTTTAATGTTGAATTTATTGATTCGATCTGACTATTTAGATTTTGTACATTTTGTTTTTCTTGATCAATTAATTCTTGTTTAGCATTTTCAACAAATTTGTCATTATTAAGTCTTTGATTCGATATTTCTAATGATTTACTCAATTCTTCTCTTTTTTTATTTAATCTCTTTATTTCATTTTCAACATCAATATATTTATTGGCCAATATACTAAATTCAAATTCGTTAGATTGGAAAGAAAGAACTACTCCTTCTTTTACATTATTTTCAACAGTAGAAATAATAACATTTGCAGTTTTCTCTAACTGATTTATAAACCAATCCGGATAAGAGCTAGCTGGGTACAAATCAATACTTAAAGAATTTTTTAAATTGTAAGTTGATTTAAAGTTTCTAATTTTAGTAATTATCTCTTTCAAATTATCTATTTCAAAAATATCAACCGATTCTTGCTGATATTTGGTTGGCCATGAATTATCAATTATGTAATTTTCATTAAAAGAAGACCATATTTCTTCAGTTATATGTGGCATTGCAGGGTTTAGTAATTTTAAAGACTCTAAAAATATTGACTTTAAAACAGTTTGGGTTTCAATTTTTTTATCTTTGTCATTAAACAAGTTCTTTGAAAATTCAAAATACCAGTCAAACAACTCAGACCACAAAAAATTATATAGTAATTTATAGGCATCTGAAATTTTATATTTTTCAAAAAGTTCATTAAATTCTTCTAAGGTTTCATTAAACCTTGATATGATCCATTTATTTTCAATTAAAGATACCGTGCTAATCTCAGACGGTGTAGATTCATCAGTGTATAAATGTACGAACTTTGCAGCATTCCATATCTTGTTGCCAAATTTTTTTGCAGATACTGTCCACTCTTCATCAAATGGTACATCTTGTCCTGGATTAGCTTTTTCAATAAGTGAGAATCTCAAAGCGTCTGCTCCATGTTTTTCGGATAATTCTAAGGGGTCCATTGTGTTTCCAAGGCTTTTTGACATTTTTCTACCTTGTGAATCCCTAACCAAACCATGGATAAGAATATCTTTAAATGGAATATTTTCCATTGTGTATAAACCCATCATGATCATTCTTGCAACCCAGAAAAAAATAATATCAAAACCAGTAACAAGTAAGGTAGTAGGATAATAACTTTTTAAATCTTCAGTGTCATCTGGCCACCCTAAAGTGCTAAATGGCCAAAGTGCTGAAGAAAACCAAGTGTCTAATACATCCTCATCCTGAGTTAATTGAACATCATCTTTAAGACCATATTTCTCTCTTACATTGACCTCACTGGTACCAACATAATGATTTTTTTCATCATCGTACCAAGCTGGAATCCTGTGACCCCACCATTGCTGTCTAGATATACACCAGTCCTGAATATTGTACATCCACTCAAAATAAGTTTTTTCCCAATTTTTTGGTATAAATCTAATTTCATCATCTTCAACAACTTGTATTGCTTTTTTTGCAACCTCATCAGTTTTTACAAACCATTGTTCAGAAACCATTGGTTCAAGTATTGTTTTAGACCTATCCCCTTTTGGAATTTGAATTTGATGATCTTCTACTCCTTTGAGTAAATTTTGATTTTTAAGCATGTCTATTATTTTTTCTCGAGCTTCAAACCGATCAAGCCCTCTTAGTTCTTGAGGAATAAAATCATGATTTTCAATTTTTCCATCAAAATCTAAACATCTTATCATTTCTAGATTGTGCCTTTTACCAATTTCATAATCGTTGAAGTCATGAGCTGGAGTAATCTTTACACACCCAGAGCCAAATTCAACATCAACATAGTCATCAGCAATAATTTCTACTTCCCTATTTACTATTGGGATAATTGCAGTTTTTCCTATCAAATCTTTATATCTATCGTCTGAAGGATTTACAGCAACAGCTGTGTCGCCTAGTAAAGTTTCTGGTCTTGTTGTTGCAATTTCTATAAATGAATCTCCGACCTTATAGTTGATAGTCCACAACTTTCCAAGTTCATTTGAAGACGTAACTTCCAAATCAGAAACTGCTGACTTTAATTTTGTATCCCAATTAACCATTCGAGTACCTTTGTAAATTAAATCATTTTCATATAGTGAAACAAATACGTTTATTACTGCCTGTGAAAGTCCTTCATCCATTGTGAATCTTTCTCTTGACCAATCACAACTCATGCCTAAAGTTTTCATTTGATTAGTAATATTGTCACCTGATTTTTCTTTCCATTCCCAAACTTTTGCTAGAAAATTTTCTCTTCCTAAGTCATGCTTAGAAATCCCATTCTCTTCTAATTCTTTTTCAACAAGAAGTTGTGTAATAATTCCTGCATGGTCAGTCCCAGGAAGCCATAGAGTTTGAAAGCCTTGTAGTCTTTTTACCCTTGTTATGACATCAATAATCGAATGTTCTAAAGCATGACCCATATGAAGTGAACCAGTTACATTTGGAGGAGGAATTACTATAGAAAAATTTTCGTCAGAATCTATTGGTTGGAATTTATTCCCTTGTTCCCAATTTTTTTGCCATTTCTTTTCTATTGATAATGGATCGTATTTTTCATTCTGCATATATTATATTTTATGCAGTTTTGTCGTCTTTTGACTCTTTCAAAACCATTTTTGGTGCAATATCTTCTAAAACATTTTCTTTATCAATAATTATTTTAGAAATATCTTTTCTTGATGGTGATTCATACATTTCATCTAACAATATTTTCTCTAATATTGAACGTAAACCTCTTGCACCAGTTTTCCTTTCCAGCGCTAAATCAGCCATAGCCTCAAGTGATGCATCAGTGAACACAAGATCGATATCGTCTAATTCAAACATTTTCTTAAATTGTTTTGTAATAGCGTTTTTTGGCTTAGTTAGAATTTCTATCAAAGCATCCTTGCTTAATTCATTTACATTAGTAGTAACTGGTAGTCTTCCAATAAATTCAGGAATCAAGCCAAACTTAATTAAATCTCTTGGTTCAACAAATGCAAAAAGTTCTTCTTTATTAAATTCTTTAGCATCTGACATGTTAGTGTTAAAGCCAATTGTATTTTCTCCAAGCCTCTTACTAATAATTTGATCAAGTCCGTCAAAAGCTCCTCCAACGATAAATAAAATATTTGTAGTATCTATTTGCAAATACTCTTGTTGTGGATGTTTTCTACCACCTTGTGGTGGCACTTGAGCAGTAGTGCCTTCAAGTATCTTAAGTAACGCCTGTTGAACACCTTCTCCAGAAACATCTCTTGTTATTGATGGGTTATCAGATTTTCTTGTAATTTTATCTATTTCATCAATGTAGATAATTCCCTTTTCAGCTCTTGGAATTTCATAATCAGCTGATTGGATTAATGTAAGCAAAATATTTTCAACATCTTCACCTACATAACCAGCTTCAGTAAGAGTAGTTGCATCTGCTATTGCAAAAGGAACATTTAGTGTTTTTGCTAAAGTTTGTGCTAACAGTGTTTTACCACTACCAGTTGGTCCTAAAAGTAAAACGTTTGATTTTTGAATTTCAAGTTCATTATCTACTAAATCACCTTTATAAATTCTTTTGTAGTGATTATAAACTGCAACAGACAAGGTCTTCTTTGCATCTTCTTGGCCAATGATGTACTCGTTTAGAGATTGGTTAATCTCTTTTGGTAAAGGTAGGTACTCTTCTGAGCTTGTTTCTAGCTTTTCAACTTTTTCTTCTTCGATTATTTCAACACAAAGCTCAATACACTCGTCACAAATGTAAACACCTGGGCCTGCGATTAGTTTTATTACTTGTTTTTGAGACTTGCCACAAAAACTGCACTTTAGTGCTTGAGATGAATCTTTATTTGCCATTTTTAACTACCCTGTTGTTTTTTAAGCTATTTTTTGTCTGCTAACTCCCTTTGAATTAGCACTTCATCTACTATACCGTATTCTTTTGCTTCTTGCGCGGTCATCCAAAAATCTCTATCTGTGTCTTCCGCAACTTTTTCTACGTTTTGACCAGTAAAATCAGCCAATAAACCGTTTAGTTGGGTTCTCATTGACACAATAAGATCAAAATTTCTTTCCATATCGGCTACAGTACCCTCCATACCACCAGATGGTTGATGGAGCATGATTCTTGCATTTGGTAAGCTGTATCTTTTTCCAGGAGTACCACCAGCTAAAATGACAGAAGCTGCAGATGCTGCTAGCCCCATACATACTGTTGAAATATCTGGCTTTATGTACTTCATTGTGTCATAAATTGTAAATAATGAAGTGATTGATCCTCCTGGCGAGTTGATATACATAAAAATATCTTTATCTGGGTCTTCTGATTCTAAATGTAATAGCTGAGCCATTATGGAGTTTGCTACACCATCATCAATTGGTGTTCCCAAAAATATAATTCTATCTTTTAAAAGCCTTGAGTATATATCAAAGGCTCTCTCGCCCCTGTTAGTATTTTCTATAACAGTAGGGATTACATAATTTGAAGGTAATTCTTTCATATTATTCTTCCTCTCTTACTTCTTCTTCTTGATTGTAGACGTCTTGTAGGTATACTTTTTCACCATCCTTGTCAACAGACACTCCTTGTTGCAAAATATGCAGCATAGCCTTATTTCTTAGGGATTCAGCTTCTAAATTTAACCTATGACTTGCATCCTCTATTTCATTTCCATTTTCATCATGTGTTGACATGTGGTCATCAATATATTTAATTTCTTTATCATCCAGTTTAAGCTCTTGATCTTCAACAACTTTATCCAAAATAACTACCATTGATAAATTTCTAGTAGCTTGATTTTTTAAGTCTTCTTGAAGAGTTTCTTCAGTTAATCCAGTTATTTGCAAGTAATCTTCAATTTTTATATTATTTTGGTTCAATTCAGCCATGAAGTTTTGTAATATGCTATCCATTTCAGCAATTACTAACTGTTCAGGAAGTTCTAGCTTTGATTCTTCTATCAATTTACTTGTTAATAAACCTTGGTACTGATTAGCAATTTGTCTTTTTTTAACCATCTCAATATTTTTAAATAACTCATCGTTCATTTCTGCAATATTATCAAATTCAGTCATTGAAGAAACCCATTCGTCAGTCAATTCTGGCATAACCTTTTCTTTAATTTCTTTTACTAAAACAGTAATTTCGACATTACTTTTACCAACAGATGGTATGTCATCATTAAATTTTATTATTGCTCCTGTAGATACACCTTCTAATTTTGAATCCATTGAGGGTGTTAGTGAGTTGCTTCCGAGTTCGTACAAATAATCTTGATAGGAAAATTCTTCTAACTCTTTACCATTTTCCATTGCACTGATATTTACTAATAAATAATCAGATGTTTTTGAAGGCCTTTCAACTTTAGTCACATCAGCAAACTGTAGCTTTATTCTGTCAATTTGATCTGAAATCTCTTCCTCAGTAGGAGTAATGGATTCTACTTCTACAGTTTGATTTAGCTTTGGAAGTTTAGATAATTTTGGCCATAGTGTGATTAAAACATCAACCTTGTAGGATTTCTTTTCTTTTTTTAAATCTTTTACCACGGGTCTAACAGCTGGATTTAATTCTTCTTTTTTCAATATTTCAAAAATTTGCTCAGGCAAATATAAATCAATTGATTCCTCAAGAATATAATCTTCACCCACTTCTCTAATGACAATATTTTTTGGAATTTTTCCTGGTCTAAAACCTTTAACTTTTAGTGATTTGCTAATTTTAGAAATTGCTTCATCTTTTTTAGATTCAAGGTCTTCAAAATCAATATCAATTTCAATATTGCTTTCAAAATCGCCAACTTTTTTTACTTTATATTTCATTTATCTCCTAATAAATATAAGGGTGACCGACGGGATTCGAACCCGCGACCTCCTGGACCACAACCAGGCGCTCTAACCGAACTGAGCTACGATCACCACAGCGCTCTCGATAGGACTCGAACCTATAACCTACAGATTAGAAGTCTGTTGCTCTATCCATTTGAGCTACGAGAGCTCTTCGTGAGCGGGTGAAGGGAATCGAACCCTCATAGCCAGCTTGGAAGGCTGGAGCTTTGCCATTAAGCTACACCCGCAGGTAAGTCGGGCTGGTGAGATTCGAACTCACGACCTCCTGCTCCCAAAGCAGGCGCTCTAGCCAAGCTGAGCCACAGCCCGCAACTTAATCATTTTTCTATCTTAACTGTTTTATAAAAAGAATAAATAGAAAAAATTTATACTTAACTATCATAATCTAAGTTAATCTTTAAAAGGGGTCGCTAGCTCAATTTGGCAGAGCAACGGACTCTTAATCCGCAGGTTCGGGGTTCAAGTCCCCGGCGACCCACGCGACATTTTAGCGGATGTGGCGGAACTGGTAGACGCGCTAGATTTAGGATCTAGTGAGCTTTGCTCGTGGAGGTTCGAGTCCTCTCATCCGCACAAATTATAATTATTTATTTTGGTGGAAATTCTACAATAAGCTCTGTTGAATTTGCGGTTGCATAAATTTTTCCATCTTTATCACTTAACGTGCCAGTAACAAAAATTACTCTTCTTCCTATTTTTTCAATCTTTGCTGATGCTGTAACTTCACCAGTGGATACTGTCATAGGCCTGAAGTAATTAACTCTTATATCTGTTGTCATTGTCAAAAACCCTTTATCAAGCTGACAGTTAGCTGAAATACTATTACAAGAATCTAACATTGTGGCTGCTAAGCCCCCATGAACAGTTCCAAGGGGATTGTAATGAAACTCTTGTGGTGTAAGTGTAAAGGTTACCTGACCTTTATCGTCTACTTCCATCTGTGAAGTATCCATTAGAGCACCCATTGGAATGTTTTCAACTGGCAAGTTTATAAAGAAATCTCTTCTACCATCTTTATCTAAATTTACTAATTCCAAGACTAAGCCTGGAACTAAATCCCATTTAACTATTCTTTCATTCATCGTCAGATTCCGATGCTCTTGTTTGTAATTCAGATACAATATCTGCATTTGCTAATGTTGTTACATCACCGAGCTTTCTTTCTTCTGAAATATCTTTTAAAAGTCTGCGCATGATTTTTCCACTTCTAGTTTTGGGTAAATCAGCTGTTATAACAATACTTTTTGGTTTAGCAATTGGACCAATTTTATCACTTACGTGCTGTCTAAGATCAGCAATTAGATCTTCATTGCCTTCATCAGTTCCAATTAATGAAACAAATGCGGCGATAGCTTCTCCAGTTATTTCATCACTTCTACCAATTACTGCAGCTTCTGCTACTGCTTGATGGGAAACTAAAGCACTTTCAACTTCAGCTGTTGATATTCTATGTCCAGATATATTCATTACATCATCTACACGACCTAACAGCCAGATATAACCTTCGTCATCATATTTAGCTCCATCACCAGCAAAATATAAACCATCATGTTGTGACCAATAAGTATCCAAATATCTTTGATCATCTCCATAGACAGTTCTAAGCATTGATGGCCAAGGAGATTTTACAGCTAAAAAGCCTCCTTCACCTTTGCCTACTTCATTTCCATCATTGTCAATAACAATTGATTCGACACCTGGTAGTGGTCCGCAAGCAGATCCAGGTTTAGTGCTTGTCACACCTGGTAGTGGGGAAATCATTATTGAGCCAGTTTCTGTTTGCCACCATGTGTCAACAATTGCACAATTCTCACCACCGATATTCTCGTGATACCACATCCATGCTTCAGGATTTATTGGCTCTCCTACAGTACCTAATATTCTTAGTGAACTTAAATCATGAGCTTGAGGGTGCTCTACACCCCATTTCATAAATGCCCTTATTGCAGTTGGAGCTGTATAAAAAATGTTGACTTTATACTTTTCAATAATGCTCCAAAGTCTTTTCTCATCTGGTGCATTTGGTGCCCCTTCGTACATAACACTTGTTGCTTTATTAGCTAATGGCCCATAAACAATATAACTATGACCAGTAACCCAACCACAATCTGCTGCACACCAGTAAATATCATCTTCTTTTACATCAAAAACTTCGTGATGAGTTGTTGTCACCCCTGTTAGATACCCTCCTTGTGTATGGACAATACCTTTTGGTTTAGCAGTTGTTCCAGATGTATAAAGAATGTACAGCATATCCTCGGAGTTCATTACTTCAGGTTCGCAATCAGAAGACTCTTTGTCAGTTATATCGTGGTACCAATGATCTCGACCATCAGTCATATTAATTTCCTGCTCAGTTCGTTTAACAACAATTACATTTTCTACATATTCAGTAAGTTCCAATGAGCCGTCAACATTATTTTTTAGAGGAACAATATCTCCCCTTCTCCATGCACCATCAGCAGTAATAACTGTTTTTGCTTTTGCGTCATTGATTCTATCTGCAAGAGCTTCAGATGAAAATCCACCAAAGACAACTGAGTGCACTGCACCAATCCTTGCACATGCCAACATAGAAACTACTATTTCTGGAGTCATGCCCAAATAAATTGCTACTCTATCACCTTTTTCTACACCAAGTTTTTTTAATGCATTTGAAAGTTTGCAAACTCGCTCATAAAGATCCTGGTATGTAATTTCTTGCGTATCTCCGGGTTCTCCTTCCCAATAAAACGCAACTCTATCCCCATCAGATTCAAGATGTCTATCTAAGCAATTATAAGATAAGTTCAACTCGCCATCTTTAAACCATTTGAAAAAAGGAGGGTTTGAATCATCTAGAATATCTGTTGGCTCTTTGAACCAAGAGATTCTTGTTAAAGCCTGTTTTTGCCAAAATTTTAATCTATCCTCATTTGCTTCGTCATACCATGAAGATGGAGCATTTGCGTTTTTGACTAGATGTTCAGAAGGCGGAAATTTTCTATCTTCTTTAAGTAGGTTTTCAATTTTTTCATTCATAAATTCTCCCCTAAGAAATAGTATATATATCCGTAAAGTGAAAAATCTACTTAAGAAGTCATAAAATAATAATTAAACCCATCACAAAGAGCATTCCATGATGCATTGATAATATTTTCATGCACACCTATAGTGCTCCATTGTTTTTTTGAATCAGTAAATTCAATTAGTACTCTTGTTTTAGCTTCCGTGCCATCAGAGGAATCAATTATCCTAACCTTGTAATCAATAAGTTTCACGTTATTAATGTCTTTATAATCATTTTCAAGTGCTGATTTCAATGCTTTTGAGAGAGCATCTACCGGACCAACTCCTTCACCTGTCTTTACATATCTATTATTATTTACGGTGATTTTACAAACAGCTTCTGAAACAACATTTTCTGAATTCCTTCTTTCCGAAAAAACTCTGAAACTTTCAAATTCAAAAAAATCTGGCTTAATTCCCTTTATTGAATTCATTAATATAAATAAAGAAGCATCCGCTGCTTCAAATTGAAAACCAATGTGCTCTAAGTTTTGCACTTGTTGAATTAAATCTTTGGCTTCATCATTATTAATACTTAATCCGAACTCCTCTGCTTTTGTAATAACACTTGCTCTACCAGCTAATTCTGAAACAGTAGTTCTTGTAAAATTTCCAACTTTTGAAGCATCTATGTGTTCATATAGTGAGCTATCTTTTGACATACCAGATGCATGAAGTCCTGCCTTGTGAGTAAAAGCTGATGACCCAACATATGGATGCCTTGAATCGATAGAAACATTTACAAGTTCTGCAATATGGTTAGCAGTCTGGGTTAGTTTTTCAAGAGAATCTGAAGGTATTGTTTCATAATTTTGTTTTAAAGATAGATTAGGAATGAGTGTACACAGGTCAGCATTTCCAGTCCTTTCTCCATACCCATTTATTGTTCCCTGAACATGATCAACACCAAGATCTACTGCAACCATTGAGTTAACAACTGCACAGCCATTGTCATTTTGAAAATGAACACCAAATTTTGTTTTTGGATATTGTTCTATAACGTCAGAGAGAATTTTTCTCACTTCCTCAGGCAATGTACCACCATTTGTGTCACAAAATATAAAACAATCTGCACCAGCTGTAACTACTGATTCAAGAATTTTTAAACTTGTTTCAGAGTCCTCTTTGTAGCCGTCAAAAAAATGTTCTGCATCAAAAAATACTTTTTTACCCTTTGACTTTAAATATAAAATTGTATCAACTGCCATATCAATTGCACTGTCAACATCAGTTTGTAACGCCTTTGTAATATGAAGTTTTGAAGATTTACCTACGATACAGATATAATCAGTTCCAGAATCAACTAATGCCTTTACTTGTGGATCGTCTTTAGCTGATAAGTCTAGTTTTCTGGTGGAACCAAAGCTTACAAGTTTTGCATTTTTTAGTTTTAACTCTCTTTTTGCAGTTTCAAAAAACTCTTCCTCTTTTGGTGAAGCACCTGGCCAACCACCTTCAATAAAACTAACTCCTAAACTATCTATCAGTTTTGCAATTGCAATTTTATCCTTCACAGAAGGAGAAATTCCTTCTTGTTGGAAGCCATCTCTTAAAGTTGTATCAAATATATCTATTTTCATAATTCCAAAAAAAAACCCTTGCAACGCAAGGGTAACAACGCTTAATACGTTGCTCCTAAATAATAATTATAATTTTTTTCATTGTGACAATATTACTTTGTTTTTCTTGATTGTCTAACAAAAAAATATACTGCTGTTAATACAACGAAAGCTATAGCAATGTTTATTGGATTTAGAGGTCTGTCGTTGCTTGATATCAACTCGAAAGTTTTACTAGAAACTCCATCGGCTTCGAAAATGATAGTATTTTCTACGATGTTGTTAATGTTTGGTTTTGTAATTTCTCCAGGTACTTTAAAACCCAACTTTCCATCAAAAACATTTTCATAGCCCGATTGATTAATAATTTCATTTTCAGTATCAAATAACTCACCAAATGATCCATAAATTCTAAATTCTCCATCATTATTTTGAAAATCTATCTCTTCAATTGGTAAAAGTAACAAGGCTGTATTTTCGTTAGATTTTAGAAGTTCAAACTGGTCTTTTAGTTCATCTATATTATCAAAATCATTACGCACTAGTATTCCGAGATAAGCATCTTCCTGGAAAATACTTGAACCAAATCCATCTGGGAGATCTGTAATAATATCATTAAGACTTCCTATTGATGACTCTTCGCCTATATCAAGAGCGTACAGTTGGAGTTCTTCATTAATTAATAATTTTATAGTGTACTTTCCAGAAAAATTTTCGTTAAATTCAACATTCATATCCCATTTAATTTCACATGCTGAAAATACAAGAAAAGCTACCAGTAAATAAATTTTATTTTTATATTTCATTTAATTTCTCAACTAACTTTACCGCTGCTAATTTTCTATGGCTTATATTTGATTTTTCATCTAGAGTCATTTCAGCCAATGTTTTACCGCTAACCTCAAAAATAGGATCATAGCCAAAACCGTTTTTTCCTCTTGGTTCAAATATGATATTTCCCTTTAGAACTCCTTCTGACATTATAAAATTTAAACCATCAAAATAACAAAGAACTGTTTTAAAAAACGCACTCAGATTATCCGCTATCTTTAGGTCATTTATTAATTTTTGATTGTTTTCAACATCTGTAGAACTTAAGCCTGCATATCTCTTTGAATGAACACCAGGCTGACCATCCAATGCATCTACAAACAAGCCTGAATCATCTGAAATAATTGGAGATTTAAAAACCTCATAACATTCTTCAGCCTTTTTTTTTGCATTTTCTTCAATTGTATTTTTATCTTCAATCACATCTGGAATATCTTCATTAACTATCAAAGTGTGTTTACTTCCAAATTCTTGAAAAATTTTTAATAACTCTTTGTGCTTATTTTTATTATTTGAAGCTAAAAGGATTTTCATTTGCTTATTTTTGTATTTCAAATACTTCTTTTATACACTCTTTTCCAAGTTCAAAAAGTTGATCAAGATGTTCTTTTGGAAATGGCTTTCCTTCTGCAGTGCCCTGTATCTCTAGTATTTCAAATTTTTCATCCAATACTAAATTTAGATCAACCTCTGCATTGGAATCTTTTTCATAATCAAGATCTGCTACCAATTCGCCAGCAACAATCCCAACTGAAATGGCACCAACTTTACTTGTAAGTGGATTTTGATTTAATTTGTTTTCCTGGATCATTTTTTCAAATGTATCATTCAGAGCTATCCAAGCGCCATTTACAGAAGCTGTTCTTGTACCGCCATCAGCTTCTAGCACATCACAATCTACTGTAAAGGTGTACCCGTTTATAATTCCTAAATTACAAACAGCTCTTAAAGATCTTCCGATTAATCTTGAAATTTCTTTAGACCTACCGGACTCATAAGATTTTCTTGATATTCTATTACCTGATGACCCAGGTAACATATTGTACTCTGCAGTTACCCAGCCCTTATCAGAATTTAGCAACCAGTCTGGAAGTCTAGTTGAGACAGATACTGTAACCAATACCTTTGTATTGCCTGATTCGTATAAAACTGAGTTTTCAGCAGAATTAATAAAATTTTTGGTTACTTTTATTGGTCTCATTATGGGGACATCCTTTCAATTTTCCATGAATTGTCTTCTGGCTTATAACAAAACCTATCATGTGTCCTGTTTCTTCTCCCCTGCCAAAACTCCCAATAATTAACTTCAATAGCAAACCCACCCCAAAAGTCAGGTCTTGGTATTTCTTTTCCTTCATATTCTTTTTCAAGCTCATCGATTTTATTCGTAACATCTTCTCTGGAGGAGATGATGTTGCTCTGTGCAGATGCCAAGGCACTTAATTGTCCGCCTCTTGGTCTTGTTTTAAAATATTCATCGGATACTTGTGAGTCAGCTTTTCTTGCTATGCCTTGAAATCTGACTTGCCTATGGATTTCAGCCCAGTAAAAAATACCAGAAACATTAGGGTTAGCAAATATCTCCACTGCTTTTGGACTCTCATAGTGTGTATGAAAGATTAAATTATTATTTACGATATTTTTAAATAATACATATCTCGATCTTGGAGCATTTTCATCTACAGTAGCTAGAACCATTGCATTAGGTTCGTAAATTTGCGTTTCAATGGCTTCATCGAGCCACTTTGTAAATTGTGTTATAGGGTCTTGATTTAGATCTTCTGATCTCAGGTCTAGATCGCTGTATTCGTTACGTAGAGATTGAATCTTTTCTGAAAAATTTTCCATTAATTTGATTTAATATAATTTAAAGCTGATCCACTTTCAAACCAACTTATTTGCTCTTCAGATAGAGAATGGCTGGTATCTATATCCACTGTTGAACCATCTTCTTTCTGTATAGAGACTGTAACTTTACTTCCAGGACTTAAGTTTTCGAGATTTTTAATAGTTAATTTATCATTCTGCTCTATCTTTTCATAGTCAGCTTTGTCTTCAAAGGTTAGCGGTAGTATCCCTTGCTTTTTCAAATTAGCTTCGTGGATTCTTGCAAAGCTTTTAACCAAAACTACCCTACAACCTCTAAACCTTGGCTCCATGGCAGCATGTTCCCTTGATGATCCCTCACCGTAATTTTCATCACCAATTGCAATCCAGTTTATATTATTTTCATGGTATGTTTTTGCAAGATCCGGCAATGTCATAATTTCATTGTTAAGGGTATTAACACCTGTCCCTGAGTCTTCTGAAAAAGCATTATTAACACCTATAAATAAATTTTGAGAAATATTTTCTAGGTGACCTCTAAACCTTAACCATTTACCTGCAGGTGATATATGATCAGTTGTACACTTTCCTACAGCTTTCATAATTACAGTCATGTCTATATAATTACTTTCATCAAATGAGTCAAAAGGTGTTAAAGCTTGTAATCTCTCAGAATCTGGACTTATAACAACTTCAACTTCACTATTATCTTTTGGCTGGACAAAACCTTCCAAAGTGCTTTCAAACCCTTCTGAAGGTAGCTCTTCTGCAGTTGGAGGTGAGAGCTTTACCTCTTCACCGTCTTCGTTTATTAAAGTATCATTAAGAAAATCGAATTCTAGAGTTCCACCTAAAGCAAGGCCAATTACAGTTTCAGGTGAACCAATAAAGGATAGTGTTTCCTTATTGCCATCATTTCTCGCTGGAAAGTTTCGATTGTACGAAGAGACAATTGTGTTAGTTTGTCCTTCTTCAATATCATCTCTCTTCCACTGTCCAATACATGGTCCACATGCATTCGCGAGAACAGTAGCACCTATTGCTTCAAGATCTTTTAGGTATCCGTCTCTTTCAATAGTTGCTCTAGTAATTTCGGACCCTGGAGTAACCATAAGTGGGACTTTAGATTTTAAACCTTTTTTGGCTGCTTCTCTTGCTATAAAAGCTGCTCGACCAATATCTTCATAAGATGAATTAGTGCATGAACCTATAAGAGCGTTTGAAATTTCTAAAGGATAACTATTTTCTACAGCATCATCTTTCAATTTTGATACTGGGCGAGCTAAGTCTGGTGTATGTGGACCCACAACGTGTGGCTCAAGACTATCTAAATCAATTTCAATAACTTGATCAAAATAATTTTCAGGGTTTGCAACAACATCATCGTCTGGAGTTAACAAATGCATATTTTCCCTAGCAAGAGACGCTATGTCTCCTCTTCCTGTGGCCTTAAGGTATTCCTCACCTTTTACATCAAATGGAAATATAGAGCATGTTGCGCCAATTTCAGCACCCATATTTGTTATAGTTGCTTTTCCTGTAGTAGAAATAGACTCTGTTCCTTCGCCAAAATATTCAACAATTGCATTTGTGCCGCCTTTTACGGTTAAAATTTCTGCAACTTTCAAAATTATATCTTTGGGAGCTGTCCAACCACTTAATTTTCCTGTAAGTTTTACCCCAATTAATTTTGGTATTTTTGTATTGAAAGGCATACCAGCCATTACATCAACTGCATCAGCTCCACCAACTCCAATTGCAACCATACCCAGCCCCCCTGCATTTGGTGTATGGCTATCAGTTCCAATCATCATTCCACCTGGAAATGCGTATTGTTCTAAAACGACTTGATGAATAATTCCTGCTCCTGGACCCCAAAAACCAATATTAAATTTTTCAGATGCTGTTCTTAAAAAATCAAACACTTCTTTATGTGTTTTATTAGCTACTTTTAAATCACTATTTGCACCTTCATATGCTTGAATTAGATGGTCACAGTGAACTGTAGTAGGAACTGCCGTTTCAGGTAGTTCGGCTTGCATGAATTGGAGCAAAGCCATTTGAGCAGTTGCATCCTGCATTGCGACTCTGTCAGGTAGAAAATCGCCAAAATCTTTTCCTCTATTTAATGAAATATTTTTGACATCTTTTGCATGTCCGTACAATACTTTTTCAGCAAGAGTGAGAGAGCTGTCTTTTCTCGTCTTAAAATCTGAAATTTTAGATTCAAGATTTTTGTAAACTTCTTGTACTAATTCAATATGTGTTTTTGAAAGATCCATCAGAATAATTATATATTTAAATGTGCCTAAAGATGAACTTATCTAAATTCTATACAAGTATTTTTAAACTCACAAAATTCACACCATTCACCAACATTATAATTTGGACTTAGTGCATCAAAAGGAATCCACGATGCTGGTTTTTTTGAAATATCTTCAAACTTTGCTTTTGCAGATTCAAGTTCGCTTAGTCCAAACCTTCTTTCTTTTACTGCAGCTTTGTTATCAGAAACATAGATATGCAAAACTACAATTTCACTTTCAGATTTCATAAGTTGCGATGCACCTAAGGCATAAAGTTGAGCTTCTAATGAATCTTCTGGAGTTTCTGGTCGTGTTTTTAGCTCGATAATAATTGGTGTGTCGCCAAGTCTTCCTGCCAAATCAGATTTTCCTGTATAAATTGTTGCTACTTTTTGATCAACGACTTTACCATCTCTTAAACCTTTTCCATCAACAATGCACGTAAAGCCCAATATATATTCAGCTTCTTTAATTTTTAAATCATCATAATTATTTAATTGTGAAACTAGCTGTTGATATTTTAAAAAGAGTTGCTCTCTAGTAACTTCATCTTCTTCGTTTGTCAATTGATTAAAACTTTCAATGTTTTCATTATCAGAAAAATTTTCATTATTAACTAAAAGCTTTTGTGAAAATTGGTGAAACTTCGTTGCTGTTGATTCTGACTCATATTCAACATAGTCTTCTCGTGGCAAACCATATTGAACATTCCAAGCAGTCCTTCTCTCGCAATTAGAAAGCTTTACTAAATTTGTTTTTGAAATTTTCACTTCTCTAACACGATTGGTTATTTTATCAGCATTTATCAATGGAAATTGTCCACACCTTGAGGATTGGTCGCAATAATCACATTGTTTACCTGGATTGCGTTTTTTTCTTTCATTCAAATAATCTTCTAAAATATTAAAGTAATCATCAATAATTTCATCAGGGTTTTCAACTGATTCGATTTCTACAAGATCATCTAGTTCAATTGCTGCTGTATAAAATTCTTCATTATCATTTTTAAATTTTGTAATAATAGCTCTGTCAATTAATTCGGGTTCTGGATCATGAGCTGTTTTTAATTTTATGTATTCATAATGATTTTCATCTTCAAACTCATAAGCAAAATGCGTAGTGAGCCCATACTCTTCACCATCAATTTCCTTAACTGCCTGTTTAACTAAATATTCATGATTAAATTTAGAGTTTCTTTTTGGATAAATAGTTCTGAATCTTGAAAACAAATCCGATAAAATCTTTTTTTGAATTGTGTCATAAAATTGAAAGTTATTCTCTTCAGCAACTTTTATAGATGTTTCATCAAGGGCATCATTATTCTGCCAATCAATAATCGCATTATTTAAATCTTTCCATCTATCTAATTTTGGACTAGCTAATCGAGTTCTTTTCCCAAAAGAACTGTGGCATTGGGAAATTTTCTTGATTTGATTTGTTGAATATGTATTGTCTCTGTCAGGCATAATAAAATTATAATTCACAAATTTTTGCAAATCTGCGGTTTCAAAAGGCCTTAATGACTGCCAAAACTGTCAAAATTCAATCTCACTTTACTAACTATCTGTAGAATATATATATGGATAAAAGAGTATCTAAAAGCTTCAAATCAATTTTTAAAAACTTTTACCCAAATCTTGATGAAAATGAATGCAATAAAGCCTTGGATTACTTTTTTTTCACATTAGAGAAATTTCCAGACAAGAGTAATATTTTACAACTCAAGCTTTTTCTTTATATTTTCTCATTTAGGCTTAGAGAGCTTTTTATAAAAAACAAAAACATTAAGAACTTTTTCTCCTATCTCCAGGGATCAAATGTATTAATTTTACGAAAACTTGGTATCTATATATTTGTATTAATGGGACACTGTATCTCGAGATCGCTTGATGGAGAGGGGGTTATTTACAACAAACTAAATTATCCAAAACACAATAATGCAACAGTAGATAAGAAATTGCATTCGCTTCCTGAAAAAATTCAAGTAGCAGTGATTGGTAGTGGAGCTGGTGGAGGTATAGCAGCACATACTCTATCAAAAAAATATGATGTTGCTGTATTTGACAAAGCAAGTTATCTAAATAAAGAGACAAATAATGAAACTTTTGGATATCATAACTTTTTTGAACACTATGGACTCAGTGCTACGAGAGGGTTCGGAATTCAACTCCTTACAGGAAAAAGTATAGGTGGTGGTACAAGCATCAACTGGCAGACATCACTTGAGACTCCAACAGAAGTTTTGGATGAATGGGATCAACTTACTCAACAAGAAGATTATTTTAATTCTGATACATTTAGAGAGAGCATCAAGCACGTAGTTGAAAATCTTGGAGTAACTACTGACTTTAACCATATTCCATTAAAAGAGGAAAAATTAGCAGAGGGATTTGATAAAAACAATATTGGCTATCGAGTCATTCCAAAAAATAATCGTAGTACTCATGGCATGGAGTGCGGTTTTTGTGCGTTTGGATGTGGATACGAAAGTAGAAATTCATCTTATAAGGTCTGGTTGGAGAATGACGATTTCAACGGGGATATTTATAGTGATACAGGTATCCAAAAAATTATTATTGATAACAACAAAGCTACACACATTGAAGTAGAAAATAACGGAACAGTTTCAAGAATTGAAGTTGAAAAAGTTATTCTTGCAGGCGGATCGTTGAACACTCCTTGCATTTTGTTAAATAGCGGATAGCCATGGTATGGGAGCATGCAAGGAATGCATTCTGAGGATTTCTTGTTCAAAACCAATAATTATGGGTACTTATTACAAGGATTGCCGATGCATCCAAGTATCTTTTTCCCATATTTTCCAAATTTTGTCTCTTCAGCTGATGATTTTATTGAAAGTTACAATCATTGGTCTGGAGCAATTGTTCTAACATCTGATACAAGTAGTGGTTCTTTAATTCAGAATGGTCCACTCTGGAAATATAAATTAAATGATTTTGATAATAATCATCTTCTTGATGGACTAACCCAACTTGTAAAGTCATATTATCTTGCTGGTGCAGAGGAAATTATGGTTTCTGCTTCCCCAACAATGCATTGGAAAAGAAATGAAAATGAAGATATAGAAAATTTTATAACCAATATTTTATCAATCAAAAATCAACCTTATAGATTGCTTTTAGGTTCAGCACATCAGATGGGTACAGCGAGAATAAACCCAAACCCAGAAGACGGAGTTGTAGATTTAAATGGAAAAGTACATGGTTTAGAAAATGTTTATATAGTCGATGCTTCAACTTTTCCAAGATGCTCAGGAGTGAACCCTATGGTTAGTATTCAATCTATGAGTCACTTTTTAATGTCAAAAATTTAGTTTAAGGATAATTCTTATCTGGTGCAAAGAACTCTGCTGCATCTAATCCTAAATCTATGAACATGCCATGAGCTTCAACATGTATTTGTTCATCCAATTGAATAACAGCCTCCGTATAAACTTTTTTATTATCAACTTCTTTAACCCAAGCATATAATTCAAATTCTTTTTCTACTGGTGTTGGCTTAAGAAAATTAACAGATAAATTTGCAGTTACAGAAAATATGTTGTGAATAACTGTTGAGTAACCCATCATGTCATCCAAGGCAGCTGATAATATACCACCATGAACCAGGCCAGGCCCACCTTCAAATCTCTTTGCAAATGAATACTTTGCGTAAACTTTACGATTTTTAATTTCTGGTTTCATTTGCATACTGTCTGTGTTGTTACCGCTGACAAAAGAAGAATCAGGATATATATCTTGAAGCAGTGTTCCATCAGTCCAGCCTGAGGAAGGATCAATTTCTAGAACTTGACCAGTTATGTACTTATAATTCATTTTTATTTATATTAGATATGTCTTTTCTTAATGCCTCATTGATAAAAGCATTTGTTATATCAGATCTAGTTCTTTCAATAATTGACCTTGCATTATCTGCATACCTTCTAAGTCCTCCTGTAAGAGCATCTGGATAATCTAACTCATTTAATATCCCCATACCCTCTTCCATAATTTCTAAGTAAGTTTCAGCTTTTTTGATGTCAAGATTTCTTAAATGATCAAGTGCTTTTCTTCTCCACTCACCAATCGTATCTCCTATTCCTTGTATGTAGCTAGAAGGATGTAGGTTGAATTCTGAAAATGGTTCAATTGTTCCTTTAACTTCAAAATTGTAGAACATAACAGCTTCAACAAATTCTCTTTCGGCATCTAAAACATAGCCTGCATAACTAATTTCTGAAACTTCACTACAAATGCTTTTTAAATCATTTAATTTTTTTTGAGCACTTTTTATATGTTTTTCAGCATCAGATATATCGTTTCTATGAACATTTCTAATACTTTTTGAGCACTCACGAACTATCTCTCTAGATATTGTTAAAGACTGTTCACGAACATCATTTAATTTATCGAAAGTTGCTGATAAATTTTCTAAATTAGCTTCAGATTCGGACAATTAAACTGCTTGTTTTAAATATTCGACATTATCATCATGTGCAGATGAATCATCTACATAAGTGAAACTGTTTCTTTGAAGAGAGGATGATCGTACTTGAAATGCAGTGTATGCATAAATACCAAAAACTACATCAATAATTAGGTGGAAAACAAAAATTGGAACTGAGAGAGTTTGAAGAGCCACAAAAAAACTTGATAAAGCTACTAATCCCAATGTGATAAATCCTTTTCTTTGTTTCTCAACCATAAATTGATACTCATTTGAAATAGATTTACTAACTTTTGAATATTGTAGCTCGGGAAAAACAACCGCTACTGAAAGCGATACCATTAAAGCTATTAAAACTAGTGTAGAACTCATGCCCTGCCCTTACTGTTGTTGTTTTAATATTAACTAGTTTTAAAAAAATTTTCTCTTTTTAAAATTTATTTTCTTTGCCTTCTCTTAGTCTTTTAATATTTTCAGAATGTTTTATCAAAATTAAAACAAATAGAAAAACAAGAACTACCACATTAGATATTTCATTATTTATATAAATTAATAATGACACAGTTATCAAAACTGTTGCCAAACTAGCAATCGCTGATACACGAGTTGTTTTAAATACAACAAAATAGAAAAAAGCAAGTGCAGGTATATTAAGTAATTGAAACGTCTCTAAATTGAATAAGTCAGAATTATAAGGATTCATCAATACTGTTGCAACATAAACACCGAGGTAAGTAGCAACCCCTTTTCCTCCTTTAAACTTATAAAATACTGGATAAATATGGCCTAAAACAGCAGCCAATCCGTAAACTAAAAAATATTGATCTTGATAGAAAAATATGATTGGAATAGCTCCCTTTAATAAATCTCCAAGTAATACAATTGCAGCTGACCCTTTTCCTAAAGTCCTTAATACGTTTGATGTTCCTGGATTACCACTTCCCTCAGAAGAAATATCTATGCCCTTAATTCGAGCTGTAATATAGGCAAAATTTATCGAACCAAGCAAATAACTGACTATTACTACTAAAAAATTCATTTATTTGAGTCTAATTCATTAAAAATAAATAAGATATAGCTCGTTTATACAATTTACAAACTTAATCTTATAAATGTATGAACAATATACCTAAATGCTCTAACAAAAGAAGGTTTACATCTGAAAATGAAGCAAGAAAAGAAAGATTGTTTGTAGAAGAAGAATACAGTAAAAAATTTAGAATATACTTATGTACATTATGTCAAGGATGGCATTTTTCAACAATTAATTAATTATGATTGATATTTTATTTGGGATCATACAAGGAGTCACTGAATTTTTACCAATTTCTTCAAGTGGACATCTTGTTGTTTTGTCAGAGTTGTTTAAAGACAACAGTTTTAATACATATGAGATAGCATTTTTGCACTTAGGAACATTTTTTTCAATTTTAATCTACTACTTCAAAGACATTTTTTTGATCTTAAATAACCGTAACTCCTTGATAAAAATTTTTAAACTTATAGTTATAGGTGTAATGCCGGCTGCAGCTTTTGGATTATTTTTACCAATAAGTAATTTAATTGATGAAAGTAGCGCGATTTTAGTAATAACGGCAATAGCTTATATTTTTATTGCAAGTGTGTTGTATTTTGCTGACAAACTAGAAGAGGGTGATAAAAGTATATTAGACCTTTCACTAAAAGAATCTCTAACAATAGGATTTGCCCAAGCCCTTGCATTGTTTCCTGGAGTATCAAGGTCAGGAATCACTCTAAGTACAGCTCTGTATTTGAAATTAAAAAAAACTGAAGCAATATTCTTTTCACTTCTTCTTGGGTTGCCTACAATTTTTGGTGCTTGGCTTCTTACATTTATGCAGGCCACAGAACCTATTGATAACTCTTTATGGATACCTTGCATTGCTGCATTTCTTTCCGGACTAGTTGCAATCAGAGTTCTTATTAATTTTACAGTTAGTTCTAAATTGAATGTGTTTTCAATTTATTGCTTTTTAATGGGTTTAATTTCGCTGGGGACTTACTTAATTAATCTTTAGATCAATCGGTTTCTTTTTAGGTTGAAATTTCAAAATTTCATTAGCAATATCAATAACATTCTTGAAGTTTGGATTATTTTTATAAGCAAATAAATCACTTCCTTCAGAAGCAACAGTTATATCTTCTTGTAAAGGCATCTCTCCAAGAATTGGTACATCGAGTTTCTTCGATAGATCTTTCCCTCCATCCTTTCCAAATGGATAAAGTTTATTTCCATCAACTTCCATATATGACATATTTTCAATTACTCCAATAATGCTCGCATTAACTTTTTTAGACATAATTCCTGAACGCTCTGCAACCATTGTCGCATTTGTTTGAGGAGTTGTAACAACGATGTTTTCAAAATATTTTAAGAATTGAGATAAAGAAATTGATACATCACCAGTACCAGGTGGCATATCTATAAGTAATATATCTATATCTTGCCATAAAACTTCAAATAAAAATTGTTCTATAGCTTTATGAAGCATTGGTCCCCTCCATATAACAGCTTCGTCTTGTTTAACAAAATACTCCATTGATATAACACTTAAATTATTGATTTTTGATGGAAAGATTCTTTCATTAAATGGAATAGGAGGAAATTTAGCTCCCAAAATCTTTGGGACTGAGTACCCCCAAATGTCAGAATCAAGAATCCCAACTTTCTTGCCAAGTTCATCAAACGCAATACCAAGTAAGGATGTTACAGTAGATTTCCCAACACCTCCTTTACCAGATGTGATCCCAATTATTCTTTTGTTTTTATGAAAGTTGTTTTTTAAATCTTCCATATCAATATCTGCCCCCACAATTGCTGAGACATCCGCTATTTGCTTTTCAGTTGGAGTTTTAAACTTAATCTCTAAATCATTATTTTCATTAATTCTTTGACGTAAAACATCTCTAACCCACTCAATCTCAGTAAAGTCGAGAATTTCACATGATTTTTTCTTTAATTTTGTAATAGCATTTAACTCATCGAGGCTTCTATTAAATCCGGGATAGTTTATATCTTGAATATCCATGTTTAGTATTGTATTTATATTAGGTAATAACATTACATTATGATTAAAAGAAATTTACTGCTCATACTTTTAACAGCGCTTGTTGGTATCGCCGTGTTCAATGCTTCAAGTTCAGATGAGCAAGTCAATACCATTTCAGATATAAATAATGGAATTGAAGTTGATTCACTAAAACAGGTACCTTCATTAAGTATTGAGGAAATCAAGACAGAGTTTGTCATTCTTAATCTTTGGGCTAGTTGGTGTATACCTTGTCAAAATGAAGTTGATGAATTATTAAAAATTTCTGAACAAACAAATATAACAGTCATTGGTATTCTTGTTGATGACTCAGCATCAAATGGTAGAGAGTTTATTAAAGATAATAAAATTACTTATAAGAATGTACTAGAAGAAGAAGAGTCTGACATTGTATTATCGCAGTTCAGTTGGACTGGAATTCCGACTACCTTAGTTTTGGATAGAAATCTTTCAATCTTGCATACTCTTAATGGTGAAATTACGGCTAACGAAATAATTGAATTAACTAAATAGCCATTGTCTATGAGTAGTTTATAATTTACATATGGATGCAATATTATTTTGGAGAATTTTTCTTGTGTTGGGAAGCTTGGCTTATCTAGGAGCTTCAGGATTATTTGCATTAAAATTATTAGCTGCTGCTACAGGTAGAAAAAGAATAATAGATATCTTTATCAGATAGATTGGTAGCGGGGGTAGGATTTGAACCTACGACCTCTGGGTTATGAGCCCAGCGAGCTACCAGACTGCTCCACCCCGCGCTGAATTACTAATAATAATAAGAATTAATTTAAACTCAAGAAATTTAATTGTTATTTAAAAGCTCTAGAGCAAGATCTACATACTGTTGAGCTTGTTCAACAAGATTTTGATATAAACCTAGATTTCCATTCTGCAATTCTTGTTGAGCTTTTTCAAAAGCTTTAGTTGCTTTCTCTAGAAGCTCAAGAGCGCTTTCACCTTCTGTGTCTTCGACATCCTCAGTTGCAAAATCACCACCGAAGACACTAGCCAAAGCCTCAGACAAAGATTCCTCCATGATTATTCTGTCTTGAAAAACAACAACAACAAACTTAAATTCTGGTAATGGGTTCTGCTCTCCCTGAAGATAAATTGGTTGATAATAAAGTATTGATTGATTTATAGGAACAACAAATAGATTACCTTTAATAACACTTGAACCCTGCTGATCAAGAAGAGTAAATATTTGAGAAATATCAGGGTCTTGGTTAATTCTTGTTGCAACCTGACTAGGTCCATCAACAAATTCTCCTTTTGGTAGTCTAAAGTCGATTAACTGTCCATAATTTTCTGGATCGGCATCTGCAACTAAAAATGACTGCATGTTTGGTCTGTTTTCCGGATTAAATGGTTGAAAAATTAGATAGCTTAAATCGCTTTCCCCAGGCAAGCTCATTAATAAATAATATGGCAACATTGGTTTGAAACCTATTTCAGTAAACTCTCCTCTTAAAGTAGCAACTCTAGGTGTTGTTGAGGAGTCAGATGGTATTACCCATGGATCTTCATCAGCATAAAATACTCTTGGATCAGTCATGTGATAATCTCTATACATATCGGATTGTATTGTAAATAAATCTTCAGGGTATCTTATGTGATCGAGCAAATCACTACTCATAGAACTTTTTGATGTAAATAGATTTGGAAAAATATCTTTGTATGACAAAATTAGTGGATCGTTTTCGTCAACAACATAGAAATTCATTGTGCCATCATAAGCATTTACGACTGCTTTCACTGAATTTCTCAAATAGTTAAAGTTCATAGGGAGGCCAGAATTTTCATTAATTCTTCTTGTATCAGCAGGTTGAGCATAAGGATATTTATCAGACACAGTGTACATATCAATTATCCAAAATAAATTTCCGTCTATTAATGCCAAGTATGGATCATTATCTGTGTATAAGAAAGGAGCTGCTTTTTTGACTCTACTTACAACATTTCTTTCCATAATTAATTTTGAGTCATCAGATAGCTGGTTTGAAATTAACAAATTTAACTCACTATATCGTAGTGCAAATCCAAGTCTTCTAAAAAATGAGCCTATACCTACACCACCATCTCCTGAATAATTTGTGTATGCAACTGACTGACCCTCAGTAGACAAGGGATAGTCGACTTCATCTTGTAAAGAGTTTACAACTACATATTCAACTGATTCAGCTGATTCCCCAAAATAGATTCTTGGTTGTTCTACCTCTAATTCACTGACAGTTGTAGTAGCGGGTACACCTTTTACATAAAAATCTGGCTGACCTTGGCTTGCAACATTATTTGCAGGACTAAAAACTACGCCATAACCATGAGTGTATTGAAGTCTTTCATTGACCCAACCAACTGCAGGCAAATTTGTTTGGTCTAATTCTCTAGCAGAGACCATGACCTGTGTTAGCTCACCATTAATTCTATAACGATCGACATCGACTTCGTCTAGCGCGTAGTAAGCTCTAATCTCTTGAAGCTGACTATATGTTTCAGCTAAAACAGTTGGGTCCCATAATCTAATATTGTCAACAGTTTGAGCATTATCAGAAATGTCATTATCTGTTAAATTAGGTGAAGCCTCAAAGGATTTTTCTTCAATACTATCTAAACCATAAGCAAGTCTTGTATAGTTGATATGGTTCTCAACATAAGGGAGTTCTTTGTTTAACTCATCAGGCACAACCCTAAATCTTTGAATTGCTGCAGGAACAACTCCGCCAACAATGATTGAAACTGCAAGCCACAAACTAATTGCAGTAGCTGGTAATAACCAGCCTCTTCTTTTAATGTTAACTAGCAACAATACTGCACCAAACAACGAAATTAATATCAGAAGATTTAATGCTGGTAAGTGCGCAACTACATCTGTGTAGCTTGCACCAAAAACTTTTCCTCTTGGAGAATACAGTAGCTCCATAGCGTCTAATCGATAAGCAAATGCTTTGAGTAAAGCTACAAACGCAAGCAAAACAGAAAGATGAGCTTTTGCACCACTACTAACCTCTGGCAATCTACCTTGACGAAGCTGAAGAGCTCCTGTTGCGATAAAAAATAAAATAATAATAAAGGAAGTAAAGATGACTAACTGAAATCCCCAAGATACAAAAAGTCTATACAAAGGTAATCCAAATACATAACTTGATACATCATATTGAAAAACTGGGTCTGCAACTCCAAAAGATTTTTGATTTATAAATAATAAAACCTGTTCCCATAATTGAGAAGCTCCAGCACCAAGAAATAGTGAAAGACCAATTGCACCCCAAAGTCTATATTTTAAGAAACGCTCATTAAAGAATTCTCTAAACCTAGTTAATGGATCTTGAGATTCAAATGATTCAAAAATGTCCATTACAGGTGTTGCTCTTACTGCAAGTCTTAAATTAACAAATATAAATGCAAAAGCTAGAAGGGATGTAGCTGCAACAAGAATAGACTTTGTTAAAAGAATTTTTATCCACACTGAATTTAGGTCAACAGAATCAAACCACAAATAATTTGTAAAGAAGGTTGCTATAGCTCTTGCAATTGAAAATCCAATAATTCCAACAAAAACAAGAAAAGACAAGCCTCTTCTTTCGTTACCAGTATTTGTACCACCTATATTGACCATGTTTATATATTATTTATCTCTCGTCTTTAACGTGAACTATACTGCGAAATAACTGATAATGCTTCATCGAAAGAATCAACAGCTACTATTGCTGTTTTGTCGTCCTCAAATGGTTTGGCCTCTTCAAAATTCGCTACTGGAACAAGAATTAGTTCTGCACCAGCTCTTTTTGCAGCAATTATTTTTTGCTTGATACCACCGACAGGTCCTACAGAACCATCAATTTCAATTGTGCCAGTTCCAGCAACAATCATAGAGTTTGTTATGTCTTCTGGAATTAAATTATTGTATACATTTAAAGCCATCATTAAGCCTGCTGAAGGTCCTCCAACATTTCCTGTTTTAATATCTATTTCAAATGGAAAGTCAAATCTTTCATTTACAGTTGTAGCAAGAAATCCAACCATAGGTTCTCCTTCATATTCAACATGTTCTATAAGAGTGGTTTCTACAAACATTTGCTTTAACTCTCCATCTACTTCTCTAAGTAGACCAATAGAAACAGTTTCTCCAATACTGTAGGTTCTTAAGGTAGCTATGAATTCAGTTGTAGAGTTAATTTCTTTATTATTAATTGAATTCAGTAAATCTCCTTTTTTTAACTTTTCTTTCACTGGTGAGTCATCAAGTAGACCCACTACTGAAACTCCATCACCTTTTGAACTTATTTCATAACCCACATTCTTTAAAGCTACAGCAATGGCAACATTTTCAGATGTTCTCATATTTTGGATGCTAATTTCACTAAGTTCTTTAGGAGTAACACCATCAGGTAAAATTACTTCTCTTGGGTATAAATCATATGAATCATTGATTAAAGACCAAGCATAAATTAACGCATTTGCTTCATCTCTCCT
>LUMM01000134.1_pt1 | contig 39661 bp, 47 predicted proteins | sample 729971 | NCBI WGS metagenome assembly LUMM01 (sample SAMN03860263, study PRJNA289734) | marine metagenome | biome: seawater column; feature: ocean; material: water; isolation source: Red Sea water column Station 22 - depth 50m | place: Saudi Arabia: Red Sea | collected 2011-10-15 | depth 50 m | reverse complement strand
GATATGTAATAACATATTCTGATGGAACCACAGAGAGGTTGAGAACTGAGCAATTTACACTTAATAGAGATGGAACTGAAATTTCATTTACAGGTTTAAATGCAAGTGAAACTGACGTTACTGTTCTCGTAACAGCTAAAAAGAGGGGATTAAAATCAAAATTAAAGCAGTGGACGAGAAGTACAAAATTAACTGTAGATAAGTCAAAACTAAGAACTTCTGGAATCACCACTGGAATAGAAAATGGAATGACTCATAATGCCTTCTATGGCCTTAGAGTTGAAGATGAAGAGATTTCACTAAACTATCCAGATGTTGCAGAAGTCATTGCAGTATATGAGTCCAAAACAACAACAGCCCCAATTCTTGACGCATTGACTTTTGAAACTGGTCTTGGATTAGATACAAATTCAATTCTAGGTGAGTATCTTCTTGGACCAAATAATACAGCCGTAGCACAAATTGTTACTAGATCATCACCAACTAAAGTTGAAGTCGTTTACTTAAATGATGAGAGATTCTCAGTTGGAGAAACTCTTGTATTCCAAGAATCTAGAATTGAAGCGACTATCCAGACTATTATTGAAGGTCAATATGTAGATTTGACAGAACAATACGTTTTAGATGATGGTCAAAGACCAGATATTTCTGACTATTCTAGATTGGTTAGAGTCGATGACAAACTTCCATCAAAACAACTACTAGTTATTTTTAACCACTATACCATCCCTGAGAGTGATGATGGTGATGTCTTCACTGTATTATCTTATGGTGCAGATAGATTTAAGAGTGATATACCAGATATTTTTGATCCAAACAACTTTAATCAATTTAGTTTTGCTAGAGCTTCTGATACGTTAGATTTTAGACCAAGAGTTGCTCCATTTGGAACTGAAGCTGGTAAGTCTCCATTTGATTATGATTCAAGAGATTTTTCTACGACTGGTTCAACATCACCATTGATTCCCAAAGATTCTGAAAGTTCCATACTAAGTTATGACTACTATCTTGGACGGATGGATAGAATCATCCTGACTCCAGAGGGTGTAGTTGAAGTTGTTCAAGGAACTCCTTCTGATGATCCACAGATACCTGCAATTGTCGAAGACTCTATGACTTTGGCAACATTGGAATCTCCACCATATGTTTATGATGTTGAAGATACTCAATTAACACTCGTTGATAACAAACGTTATACAATGAGAGATATTGGTGCTCTTGAAGATCGAATTGAAAATCTAGAAGATACAGTTTCTCTTTCAATACTTGAAAATGATACTAGATCTTTAGAAATTACAGATGCTGATGGATTAACTAGATTCAAAACTGGTTTCTTTGCTGACGATTTTACAAATGATGATTTGTTTGATGAAGAACTAACAACAATGGTTGTTGATCCTGGAATTGAACAACTCTCATGTGAAGCTTCACAGGTAACTTTAACTCCACAATTACAATATCAAGTCCAAGAAGATGGCAACACTTTGGATCTTTCTGGAAACGATCCACTATTAGACACTAATTGCCAAAAAACAGGCAATGTTGTAAGTCTGAAATACGATGAAATTGAATATTTGAAACAGGCTTTCGCAACTAGAGTAGAAAATGTAAACCCATTCAGTATTATTGACTATGTTGGAACTATTAAACTAGAACCAGCACAAGATACTTGGACTGAAACTAAGGTAAAAAATAAAAAGAAAGTCAAGAAGAAGTTCAAGACTGTAAACAAGAAGAGTACAAACGTCGTTGAGAAATTCAAGGTTGGAAAACCAAAGAATGGTCCTTCTTCGATGAAGACCAAGACGAAGAAAAAAACAAAGGTAACGACGTCTAAGGACACTAAAATTACCAATGTTTCTACAAAAATTAAGACAAAGAGTCGTGAAGCTAAGTACATGAGAAGAAGGAATGTTACGTTCCTTGCTGATGGATTAAAACCCTATACAAGATACTATGCATTCTATGATGGATCCAAAAAGGTAAGAGTTATTCCTAAGTTGGTTGAAGTTACAGATGTACAAGGTTCATTCCAAGTTGGTGAGATTTGTGAAATTTGGAATAAAAAAGCTCAAAAATTCGTCGATGGTGAGGGCAATCTAAAAGCAGAAGATAAGTTTGAAGATATAGTAGATGATCCTAAGGGTAAGAAGTTTAAAAAGGCTCGTAGAAGAGCTGTTACTAGACTTTGTGTCCCAAACCACAAGAGTGGAAAGCATAAAAATCCATCTGAGACATTTACATTTAATCCATATGATAGAGATCAGGACATTAGTAACTTAACAACTTACAATAGTTCTTCCACATTCTTGAATATAGACTTACTTGCAATGTCTCGTAAGGCTATGGGTAAATTCAAAGGACACTTTTGGAGACAACATGTCATTATTGGTAGAAAAAGTGGTGCAACTGCAATCATTAACAGAAAGAGGTTAGTTACTGATGGTTTAGGAAGCGTATATGGAAATATATGTTTTGCTGGACCAAAGAATAAAAATAGAAGATTTAAGACTGGAACTAAAATCTTCAAATTAACTAATGATCCTAAAGATTCAGTCACGTTGCCTGGAGCAATTAAACACAGTGAAGCGGAAGCTCCATTTACATCTCAAGGTACAATTATCAGAACTACGATAACAACAACTATCAAGAAACTGGTAACAACTACGAAGAATGCTGTTACGACTGTAACTAAGACTAACGTCTTTAGATTCCAGAAACTTCCACCTCCAAAGATCATTAAGAAGAGAGAAATTGTTGAAAGAACACGAGTTATTGAACCCAGAATTATTAGGGAAACTAGAGTAGTAAGAGAAGTTGTACGTGAGAGACGTGTTCCTAGAAGAGACCCTCTGGCACAATCATTTACAACCGACAAAAAAGGTGCATTTATTTCCTCTGTTGACATTTTCATGGCAACAAAAGATCCTAAAGCACCTCTGACTGTTGAACTTAGAACAATTGAGTTGGGACTACCAACACTACAGGTTGTTACAGAAGATGCACAAGTTGTTCTTCTACCATCACAGATAAATGTATCTGATGATGCTAGTGTTGCTACTAGAGTTACTTTCCCTGCACCAATTCCTGTCGAACCAGAAACTGAATATTGTATTGTGCTTCTAGCACCAACTTCAATAAAATATAATGCTTGGATTGCAAAATTAGGAGAGAAAACTGTAAATACAGCGGAACTATCCGGCCCTGAATCGCAACAATATACTAAGCAATATGGTGCTGGTTCACTGTATAAGTCACAAAACGGTTCTATTTGGACACCAACTCAATTTGAAGACATGAAGTTCCAAGTGAACAAGTGTCGCTTCTTAACCGAAAATGGAACAGTAACATTCAATAATCCAGATATTGATAGAGATGGTGACAATCTTCCCGATATGCCAGAAGATCCAATTAAATGCCTACCAAGAAATCTTGATGTTGGTATTACAACTGTATTGACACAGGAGATGAAAGATATTCTGCAAATTGGCAGAAAAGTTGGAACTGGAAACTTGGTTACTGGCGTGATTGGTAATGTTGGAGGAACTCTCCAAACAATTAAAGCCAACCTACCTGGAATTGGATACTCTGATGGCACTTACAGTAATGTAAACTTCTTCTCATTATCTGGAGAAGGATCTGGTGCAACAGGTTCAGTAACAATTGCTGATGGTGTTCTATCTTCAGTGTCACTTGCAAACACTGGAACTGGTTACATTGTTGGTGAATCTCTTGGTATTACCACAGCAGACGTAACCAAAGGAACAGGTGCTCAGATCTCTATTTCTGAAATTAACGGTGTTGATACATTATATCTAACAAATGTTAAGGGTGAGCATTTAACTGTTGATGATCCATTAGTATATTATGATGATAGTGGTAATGCACAGACTTTGAATACTGGTGTTACAACAGCAGTTAGAACTTCAATCGTTTCTGATGAATTGTATTCTGGAAACGTAATCGAAGTTCTCCATCCAAATCATGCACTTAAAGATATTCGTAATAAAGTTGATATCTACAATGTAGATCCAACAAGACTTCCCACAGAGTTGAATCAAGACATCAATGCTACTACAACATCAATTGGAGTGGCTGATACTTCAATATTCGCAACATTCCAAGGTGTATCTACTTCTGCTGGATATGTATTGGTTGATAATGAAGTCATGTATTATAACAGTATTGGTGATGGAACTCTTGGAATTGCAACAAGAGGTGCAGAAGGAACTACGGCTGTATTACACTCTTCTGGAGATGAGATTTATCCATATGAATTTAATGGAATTTCACTGACTCAGATCAATAAAGTTCATGATATCCCAGCTGCGGTAGTTTTCCAAGCAAATAAAACAATTGATACTTACTATGTTGAAATTGATAGAGGAAACAGAAGAGATGGTCCAAACATGCTGAATTTCGATAGTGAATTCATTGCAGGTGGTGACGACGTATTTGCTTCTGGTAATGTTCAATATGATAGATTGAATTGCAGACTTGATATTGTTACTCCTAAGAAGACAAAAATTACCACTCGCGTAAGAACAGTTTCTGGAACTAGTGCTGGTGGTGTGGAACCATCTTTCGTTGATCAAGGTTTCTTGACGACTGAACCAAATGCAACTTTGATATTTGGCAAACCTCAAATGGTGTGCTCAAAAGTAAATGAAGATGCAAATCTAGATGGTCTCCCAAGAAATAAATCATTCACAGTTGAAGTTGATCTACAGTCTAGAGACAGTAATTATTCACCATTCATCTATCTTGATAACTGCGCTATTGACTTTGATAGATCTAGACTTGATAGACCAATTACTGACTATACAACTGATTCTAGAGTAAATTCTGTACAAGAAGATCCACATGCAGCTGTGTATGTTTCTGATAGAATTGATCTCAAGAATCCTGCAACTTCACTCAAGTTACTCACAGCAGCTACAGTTGATTCTAGTGCAGATATCAGAGCACTTTATAGAATATTCCCAGTTGATAGTGGAAACACAGAACCAGCATTTGTTCTATTCCCTGGATATGATAACTTGACTGATACTGATGGTGATAATTTTGGAGATCAGGTTATAGACCCAGCGAAAAACACTGGTAGACCAGATGCACAGATTATTTCTCAAGCAGTTGATGAAATGAGGGAGTATCAATTTAGCGTTGATGAGTTGCCACCATTTACCGCATATCAAATAAAAATTGTCTTTAGCGGAACAAATGAGTGTCTTGCACCCAGAATGAATGATCTTAGAACTATTGCATTAGCATAAAATGTCTGAATATGTACAAGTAGAACAAGACTCCAGTCTCTACAAAAACACTGAGACTGGAGCAGTGATCAATGTGAATGATCAAGCTTACACAAATTATATGAAGATGAAGCAAAGGAAAAGCAAACAAAATCGTGAAATTGATCAACTTAAAGATGAAATTTCAGAACTCAAGGGAATGTTAAAGACTCTCCTTGATAATAATAAATAGTCAAGAGCCCTGTTGAACTTGTAAGATGGCAGTATATTCACACAACTTGATTATTAATCAAGGTGCTGATTTTACTAAAAATTTCACCATTGAAGATGCATCTACTAATGCTGCCAAAAGTTTGGTCGGATATGCTGTAAGTGCTCAATTGAGAAAGACTCCAACTTCGTCTACAAAAGTATCATTCACTTCAACAGTGACAAGTGAAAGCGGTGGAAATGTTCGCATTTCTTTAGCAGCGACTGAAACTTCTGCCATAAAAAGTGGTAGATATGTATATGATGTTGTAATTAACAGTGGTATTGATACAGTAAGTGGTATTTCTACTGTATTGAGAGTCGTTCAAGGTTCAGCAATCGTCAATGCTGGAGTAACTCGATAATGGCTGGAATCACAACGGTTACGGTTGAAGATAATCCAAATTCAACCACAGTTTTGTTAAATAATAGGACTGATAAACCAATTTCATCTATTGATGATACCAGCAAGTCGGTAAAAATTTTACTTAATAATTAATCTGGAGTAAAATGGCATCACCATCTACAAGACAAGAATTAATAGATTACTCACTACGTAAACTTGGTGCGCCAGTTTTAGAAATCAACGTAGATGATGATCAGATAGATGATTTGGTTGATGACACCATTCAATATTTTCAGGAACGTCATTATGATGGATCTGAAAAAACATTTCTAAAATATCAAATTACCCAGGATGATATTGACAGAGGAAAGGGTCCTGGAAAAACAGGTGTTAGTGGTATTACAACTACAACAGTGTCAGAATCTGTTGGAATTACCAGTGAGTTTAAGTTTTACGAAAACAATAATTATATCAAAGTACCAGAGTCTGTTCTAGGTATCAATAGAATTTTTAAATTCGACTCTAATTCCATTTCTGGTGGAATGTTCAGTATAAAATATCAACTATTCTTGAATGATCTATATTACTTCAGTAGTGTAGATCTTCTCAATTATGCAATGACAAAACGATATCTAGAAGATATCGATTTTATGTTGACAACTGATAAGCAAATTAGATTTGCAAAGAGGCAAGGTAGACTATATCTTGATATTGATTGGGGGGCACAAACAGCTGGTTACTATATTGTCATCGAATGTATTCGTGCTCTAAACCCAGCAGATTTTACCAAAATATATAATGATACTTGGGTAAAAAGATACCTAACCTCTTTAATTAAGAGGCAGTGGGGAGCTAACATGATGAAATTCAGTGGAACTAAATTACCAGGTGGAGTCGAACTAAACGGTAGACAATACTATGAGGATGGTAATGCAGAACTAAGAGAAATTGAAGACAAAATGGCAAGTTATTATGAACTACCTCCCATGGACATGATAGGATAATGGCAAGAAATCCCTATTTTCTACAAGGATCAAAGCAAGAGCAATATTTGCTTCAAGATCTAATCAATGAGCAATTAAAGATCTATGGGATAGATGTATATTATATCCCAAGAAAAATAATTGGCACCGAAACTCTCTCAAGAGAAGTAACGATGTCTAAATTGGATGATAATTTTATCATCGAAGCATATCTCGATAACTATGAGGGGTATGGTGCTAACACCGATATTATGTCTAAGTTTGGAATAGAACTTAGAAATGAAATTTCTCTGACTATTTCAAGAGAAAAATTTGATACTTACATTGTAGAGTTTTTAAAAGACTTAAAAGAACAAGATGCCAGCGAAATTATATTAGATGGCAGACCTAGAGAAGGTGATGTAATATATTTCCCACTTGGTGAAAGACTATATGAAATTAAAAATGTTGAGCATGAAAAACCATTCTATCAATTAGGTGAAAATTACGTTTATCAGTTACAGTGTGAACTTCTCAGACTTGAAGATGAGATTGTTGACACTGGAGTTGCTGAGATTGATGACGCAGTTATTGATGAAGGATACATTACTCAGTTAATTCTAACTGGAGCTGGAACAGATGCGACTGCAACTGCATCTATTGCTGATGGTGCGGTTAGAAGCATTGTTCTAAACAATGATGGATATGCATATACTTCTGCACCAACTGTAGCGATTTCGACTGCTCCCGTTGGTGGAACAGATGCGACTGCTGTTGCTATCACCACATCCAATTCTATATTTGAAGTTCTAATTACAAATGCTGGTGCTGGTTATACAGTGCCACCAACTATCACGTTTAGTGGTGGAAATGGTGTAGGTGCAGCTGCAACAGCGATTCTTGGTGATGGTTCAATCCAGTCATTTACTATCACAGAACCTGGAGCACTTTATGTTACTGCTCCAACAGTGACTCTAACTGGTGCAGCGACATCAACTGCTGATGTTATTACTACCATCGGTACTGGTGGAACTGTTACTGGATTCAGAATTAGAAATGCTGGAGTTGGTTATACAGTAGCACCAACTGTTGGAATTACAACAGCACCTGGTTCTGGAACTAGTGACTTCATATCAAACGAGACTGTTACTGGAAGTCTTTCTGGCACTACTGCAAGAGTCAAGAAATACGATAAGGATGCTAAGACTCTAGACGTGTACATAAATAGTGGTAAATTCACGGCTGGAGAAACTATTGTTGGCTCTACATCGAATGCCACACATACAGTTTCTTCTTTCAATGATGACCCTGGAGTAGAAATAGAGTTCTCTCAAAATCAGGAGATTGAAGATCTAGCTGATGATCTATTAGACTTTACAGAATCGAATCCCTTTGGTACATACTGATGTTAGGAACTTATTACTATCACGAAATATTACGAAAGACTATTATTGCTTTCGGAACTATTTTCAATGATATTCATGTAAGAAAAACCAGTGATGATTCTGGAACAGTCAGTGACATCAAAGTTCCTCTAGCATATGCACCCCAGCAGAAATTTTTAGCAAGATTAGAGCAGCAGGCACAACTGGATAAACCAGTTGCAATAACATTGCCAAGAATGTCATTTGAAATGTTGGGGATTGCTTATGATCCAACTAGAAAGTCTAACGTAACTAAGACTTTCAAAGCTGTAGATGGTGAAACGATGAAGAAAGTATTTCTTCCTGTACCATACAATGTTGAGTTTCAGTTATCAATATATTCAAAACTAAATGAAGATGCTTTACAAATCATAGAGCAGATTCTACCATATTTTCAACCATCATTTAAAGTCACTGTTGATCTTGTAAGTTCTATTGGAGAAAAAAGAGATATTCCAATCACACTAGGAAATATCACAATGCAAGATGAATATGAGGGCAATTTCCAATCCAGAAGGGCTCTAATTTACAACATTACATTCACAGCAAACACATATCTATTCGGACCTATTGCAGAGAGTTCAGACGGTCTCATCCGCAAAGTTCAGGTCGATTATTATACAGATACGGACACTAGTGCTGCTAAGCGTGAAGTAAGATACACTGCAGTACCAGATCCAATTGACGCAGAACCTGGCGATGACTTTGGATTCAGTGAAACTATTGAAGTGTTTTCTGATAGTAAGAAGTTTAATCCAGCATCGGGGACTGATTCATAATGGCTAAATCATTTGATAAAATTAGCGATTCTCTAAACACAGAGACTGACATTGTTAATGTCACACCTTCAGAGTCTGAAATTGTAAAAGATATTGAACATGAACAGAGAGTTGAACAAGCAAAGAAAGACTATGAATATACGAGAGGAAATTTATATTCTCTAATTGAAAAGGGTCAAGAAAGTCTAGATGGAATCATGGAGTTGGCTCAAGAGTCAGATTCCCCTAGAGCATATGAAGTTGCTGGTCAAATTATCAAAAGTGTTGCTGACACAACAGATAAATTGATGGATCTTCAAAAGAAAATGAAGGAACTAAATAAAGAAGAGGATTCTGGTCCTAAGTCTGTGACTAATAATGCATTATTCGTGGGATCCACCGCAGAACTAGCTAAATTTCTTAAAAATCAGCAATGACGGAATCTAAGAAATGTAAAACTGGTTACTATTACTGTTTTACAGATAAAAAATGTAAGAAAATCCCTATGGGATACCATATTGGTGCCCGTGGTTATCTTGCGCGTGATAATGATGAAGACTCTGAAGAAGGAAAGAAGAATGGAAATGGTAAGAATGGCCCTTCCAACGGGAATGGCGGCACTAATGGCGGCTCTAATGGTGGAAACGGAGGAGTCAGTGAAGGAACTCTCCATAAATGGTTCAAAGGATCCAAATCAAAAGATGGTAAAGGTGGTTGGGTCAATGTTGTCACAGGTGGGACTTGCGCCAGTGATGAACCAGGAGAAGGAACTCCTAAATGTGTCTCTTCAGCAAAACGAGCAAGTATGAGTAAGGCTGAGAGAAAATCTGCAGCTAGAAGAAAAAAGGAAGCAGATCCTGGTCAACAACAAAAATCAGGTGCTGCTAAACCAACTTATGTTGCAACCGATTCTAAGAGGAAAAAGGTTGATGAAGAAGCAGTCTCCAAAAAGCAACAAAGATTCTTCGGGATGGTTAGAGCGGCTCAAAAAGGGGAAATGGAAAATCCCTCGCCTGAGGTTGCCAAAGTTGCTGCCACCGCCAAGCGTTCCGACGTAAAGAAATTTGCAAGCACAAAGCACAAAGGATTACCAATGAAAAAAGTAGAAGAATCCATTTCCGAAGCAAAAGATAAGAAAGGAAAAGGTAGTGGGACTAAAGACGCTTGTTATCACAAGGTCAAGTCTCGCTATTCTGTATGGCCTTCTGCATATGCATCTGGTGCTTTAGTTAAGTGTCGTAAAGTAGGTGCTGCAAACTGGGGAAATAAGTCTGAAGAATTTGAAATGCAAGAGAAAACAGCTCATTCTGGTAGTGTTACTTTTAGTAGCAAATCTGTTCCAGCTAAGGCAACTGATGATTCCATCAAAAGTGCAGTAAGTAAAGCACTTGCAAAACCTGGAACTAGTCATTCTGCATCTTCGGAGAAAGGAAGAAGAGAAAATAAAGTAGGTGTAAATTATAGCATGAGTTACAGCTCAGGTGGTGATAAGAAGAAAGAGAAAAATAAGGATAAGAAAGATAAGAAAAAACCAGTTCTTAAGAAAAAAGATGGGGGACATGGAGATCCAGGAAAACCAAACAAACCAAGTAATAGTGGTGGCGGTGGCCGCAACAGAAGTGGATCTGGCGGCGGTGGCGGCTCAAAATTGAGAAGTGGTGGTGGATCTGAGACAAGACCAAGTGCATCCAGAACTGGAGGCAGCACATTGTCAAGAGGAACTTCATCTTCTTCAGGTGGCAGAGCACTAATGAGAAACTCCTTTACAGATCTAAGGGATATATTGGATGAAAAGTGTTGGAAAGGTTATGAGAAGAAAGGTATGAAGACCATGTTTGGAAAGAGATATCCAAACTGTGTAAAGAAAGAAGATGTTGAACAGATTGATGAATTTGCATCAAAATCAACAGTAGAAAGAATTAAACGTGATAGAGGAAATGTTCCTTCATTTGGCACTGGTGGAATGACAGCACCAAATAATGGTGGATTGAAGGGTGGAAATGAGCATTTAAGAAAGGGTAAAAAAACCACAAAAGAAGAAGCAGAGATGGTTCGTTATTGTCCCAAATGTGAAAAGAATGAAACTAGAGATGAGTGTTCATATGGTCCTAAGACCTGGGATATGTATTCCGTTCCTGCCAATCTAGGACCAAATACATTTGAAGAAAAGTATGAAAGAATTCAGAGATTAGGAAAAACCTACACTGTTTTCTTTACATTTAGAGGACAATATAAGTCACTACAGTTTTTCTTCCCAACATCAGCAAGACCTTCTAGAGAGGAAGTGTTTATGGATCTGGTCAATTAAGACCTTATGATCTAGTCAGAACGCCTGGTGGACTTAAAAGTCTGAATGATATTGATAAAGAAATAAAAGCAAAACAGACTCAAAAGAAGGGTGTTAAAGAAGATTGGCAGAGTGTAAATAAAAAAGATAAGACTGATGGTATGAGCCCTAAAGCAGTGGCTGCATATCGTCGTGAAAATCCTGGTTCTAAACTAAAGACTGCTGTAACTGGTGATCCAAAACCAGGCAGCAAAGATGCCAAGCGTAGAAAGTCTTACTGCGCTCGCTCTAAGGGTCAGCAAGATATGCATAACATTGATTGCTCTAAGACTCCAGATAAACCCGTATGTAAAGCTCGTAAACGTTGGAAGTGTTGATTAAGTTATGGCTGGTGAAATTTATCTTGGTAATCCAAATCTAAAAAAAGCGAATACTCCAATTGAATTTGGTCAAGAGGAGATTGCAGAATTTATTAAGTGTAAGAAAGATCCTGTATACTTTGCTAAAAATTATATTCAAATCGTTTCTCTAGACGAAGGTCTTGTACCATTCAAGATGTACAAGTTCCAAGAGAAACTTGTAAAGAACTTTCATAAAAACAGATTCAATATCTGTAAGATGCCACGACAGACTGGTAAGTCCACGACTGTGGTTTCGTATCTACTACATTATGCTGTCTTCAATGACAATGTTAACATCGCTATTCTAGCAAACAAAGCATCTACGGCTAAGGACCTTCTCGGAAGGTTACAACTTGCTTACGAGAACTTGCCTAAATGGATGCAACAGGGTATTGTATCTTGGAACAAGCAATCACTAGAACTGGAAAATGGGTCTAAGATTATCGCCGCAAGTACGTCTGCATCTGCTGTTCGTGGCGGCTCCTATAATATCATTTTTCTCGACGAATTCGCTTTCATCCCAAACCACATTGCTGATGCGTTCTTTGCCTCTGTTTATCCTACTATCTCATCTGGTAAAAACACCAAGGTAATTATCGTTTCTACCCCTCACGGTATGAATCACTTCTACCGTATGTGGCATGATGCTGAAAGGCAAAAGAATGAATATGTTCCGACAGCTGTGCATTGGTCGGAAGTCCCTGGAAGAAATGCAAAGTGGAAACAACAGACTATTGCAAACACATCGGAGCGACAGTTTAAAGTTGAGTTTGAATGTGAATTCTTAGGATCTGTTGATACTCTCATTGATGTCACTAAACTTAGAAACTTAGTATATGAAGATCCAATCAAAAGAAATAAAGGATTGGATATCTATGAAGCATCTCAAAAAGATCATAATTATATGATTACTGTTGACGTTGCAAGAGGAGTAGAACATGATTATTCTGCTTTCATTGTTTACGACATAACACAGTTCCCATATAAAGTTGTTGCAAAATATAGAAATAATGAAATAAAACCGATGCTATTCCCAAGCATCATTAAACAAGTTGCAGATGCATACAATCAAGCTTGGGTATTAGTTGAAGTAAATGATATTGGAGATCAAGTAGCATCAATTCTATACTTTGATCTTGAATATGAAAATATGCTCATGTGTGCAATGAGAGGAAGAGCCGGACAAGTAGTTGGTTCTGGATTCTCAGGTAAGAAGTCACAACTTGGTGTCAGAATGACATCTGCTGTGAAAAAATTGGGATGTTCAAATTTAAAAACTTTATTAGAAGATGATAAATTAATAACAAATGATTATGATATCATCTCAGAACTAACAACGTTTGTTCAAAAGCGTCAGTCATTTGAAGCTGAGGAAGGATGTAATGATGACTTGGCAATGTGTCTTGTTATATTTTCTTGGTTAGTTGCACAAGATTATTTCAAAGAGATGACGGATAATGATGTCCGTAAGAGAATATACGAAGAACAAAAAAATCAGATTGAGCAAGACATGGCACCATTTGGATTTATTTCAGATGGAATCAATGATGGTGATAGTTTTGTAGACAACTCTGGTGATAGATGGCACACTGATGAATATGGTGATATGTCATACATGTGGGATTATAAGTGATGGAAACAAAAAATCAAGTAATAAACTTGATAAAAGTTGTTATCTTTTTTCAACTATCCATAGTTGGAGTGACAATAATTGGATGTTTTCTTCCCATGGTCAATAAATGTGATTCTGATACCAAACAACATATTGCTAATATGATGACTGTTATCACAACATCAACGTTTGCATTGTATGCCGCAGAAAAGTGATGGACTTAGATGATCAACTAGAACTTGAACATCTTCTTTTTAAAGAAAGAAAGTGTAGATCTTGTGGTAAAGTAAAAAGTTTGATGGAAGATTTTTATTTGACACATAAAGATAGAGATTTTTTACCATCTGCATATTCATACGAATGTTTTAATAAATAACTTTAGATTAATTTCGGACCCAAAAGGAGACATCAATGGCGCTAAATTTAGCATCTCCTGGTATTGTTGTAAGAGAGGTTGATCTTACTCTGGGCAGAGTAGATCCCGTATCTGACAAAGTTGCTGCTATTGTGGCACCTTTTGCACAAGGACCAGTAGAAGTTCCCACTCTCATCCAAAATGAAGCCGATTTGCTTGCGAATTTTGGCAAATCATATGAAGCCGATAGACATTATGAAAACTGGTTAGTTGCTTCTTCATACCTAGCATACGGTGGTCAACTCAGAGTCGTTAGAGCAGACGACGCTGATATGAAGAACTCCTATTTTGGAGACGCAGCTTCTGCACCAAAAATTAAAAGTTTAGATCACTACAATGAACTGGGTTATGACAATAACACAATTAGTGGTGTTGTCTTTGCATCTAGAAACCCTGGAACCTGGGGTAACGGTCTAAAAGTTGCACTTATTGACTCTAGAGCTGACCAAAGACTTACTGGTATTGCCGTAACTGGCATCACAGTTGGTATGGGCGTCAGTCAGGTTGTTCCAGATGGGACTATTATTCCTGGTGCTGGTTCCACTTCAACATTGGATGGTGCATTCAAAGGAATTGTAACAGAAGTAGGCACCGATTATATTGACGTAAAATTCGTACAACATGAAAGCGCCGCTGGTGTTACAACACAAGTAGATTACCAAGAAAACGGAATCTACAGATTCACTGGTGATGTAAGAATCATCAACTCTTCTGGTGAAGGTGTAATTGGTGGTAACGAACTAGCAACAGTAACAGAATCTGTTGGCCTTACCACTGGAACCACTTCTATTCCCGTTGCTATCAACCCCAATACTTCTGATGTTGTTGTAAATGACACCATCAGCATTCCACATCTTGGATATGGATTAACAGTTACTGGAGTTGGAACTACTGCTGTTACCATTGGAGCACTTTCTGGTATTGGTCTCACGACTGGAACTGGAATTCTCCCAGTTGGTACTGGTGTAACATTCAACCGTTCAATCAGATCAAACACTGCAGCAGACTGGTTTGATTCTCAGAAGATCACCTTCACTGGTGGAGAAATTTTCTGGAATCAACTCGCAGATCGTCCTGGAACTTCACAATATGCTGATTCCAGAAACGCCAGATTTGATGAAGTTCACGTTGTTGTAATCGACGACGATGGATCAATCTCAGGAAATCCTGGAACTATTCTTGAAAAGCATCTAAACCTTTCTAAGGCAGAAGATGGTCAATTTGAAAGTGGTTCTGCATCTTACTACAGAGCTTACGTTGCCAGTGGTTCTGGATACATCTTTGCTGGTGGAGCTCCTGCTGACACTGTAGCAACAGATTTCAAACTCAATACTGGTAACGGATTTACCCCTGTAACTGACATTGCTTGGGATCAAAACGCTTCTGGAATTTCATTCGCTGGATATGGTAACACTACCGCCACAATGGCAGGTGGTCTCAACTATAACGGAACAAGTGGACTAACAACCACAACTTCTCTTGCAGCGGATATTTCTAAACTTTCCGCTGGATATGATCTTCTCAAGAATCCTGATGAGTACACTGTAGACTTTGTTCTACAAGGATCTGGCAACTATACTAAGGAGCAGACACAAGCAATTGGTCTGAAAGCAATTGAAATCGCTGAGAAGAGAAAAGATGCAATTGCATTCCTCTCCCCACATAGAGCTGCTCTATTCCAAGACAGTGCTACTGAATCTGTAGTCAGAGATGTTGAGACAATCACATCAAACGTGATTGGACACTATTCACCAATCACATCTTCATCATTCGCTGTCTTTGATAGTGGTTATAAGTACACATATGACCGCTTCGCTGATAGATTCCGCTACATCCCTCTAAATGGTGATGTTGCTGGAACTTGTGCGAGAACCGATATCAATGATTTCCCCTGGTTCTCACCCGCAGGAACAGATAGAGGAGCAATTCTCAATGCTGTTAAACTTCCTTACAACCCCGCGAAGGAAGAAAGAGATCGTCTCTATAGCAATAGAATCAACCCAGTAACCTTCATTCCTGGTTCTGGTATTGTTCTCTTCGGTGATAAGACTGGATTCGCTAAGGCTTCTGCCTTTGATAGAATCAACGTTCGTAGATTGTTCATCTATCTTGAGAAAGCAATCGCAGCCGTTGCAAGAGATCAACTCTTTGAATTCAACGATGAAATCACTAGAACTAATTTCGTCAACTCTGTTGAACCTTTCCTAAGAGAAGTTCAATCAAATCGCGGAATCTCAGATTTCGTGGTCATTTGTGACGAAACCAACAACACTTCTGCTGTAATTGACCGTAACGAATTTGTTGCGGACGTATTCATCAAACCAGCACGTTCTATCAATTTCGTCGGACTCACCTTTGTGGCCACCCGCACTGGTGTTTCATTCGATGAAGTCATCGGAAACGTTTAATTAGAGGTCTAACCTAAAATGGCATCCAAGAATCAACAGAACAAACCCGCCTTAAGGACTATTTCCGATTTCAAGAATAAGCTACAGGGTGGCGGGGCCCGTCCCAACTTATTTGAAGTTGTGTTAGCTTTCCCTGGAGAACTAAACGTCTCTAACAACATCGTCAATGAAGCAAGATTTATGGTAAAGGCAGCTGCGCTGCCTGCATCAAACATTGCTCCTATTGATGTTGCTTTCCGTGGTCGTCTACTCAAAATTGCTGGAGACAGAACGTTTGACACCTGGACTATCACAGTCATCAATGACACTGATTTCACAATCAGAGGTGCTTTTGAAAGATGGATGAACTTCATCAACCGCGTCACCGACGCAACTGGTGCAGTCAATCCTGCTGATTATCAAGCAGACGCCTTTGTTTATCAGTTAGATAGAGACGGATCTGTACTTAGAAAGTACAAGTTCCATGACGTTTTCCCAACAAATGTCTCTCAGATTGATCTATCATATGATTCTTCTGACACCCTAGAAGAGTTCACTGTTGAACTACAAGTTCAATACTGGACTGCTAGAGACGGCAACAATGCTGGATCTGGCGCAGGTGACATTCTATAAGATTGATAAATAATCTTATTAACGTAGTCACTTTATAACATGGCGAGACTTTTTGGATTCTCTATTGAAGATAACGAGAAGAAATCTAAAAGTATAGTATCCCCCGTTCCTCAAAATAATGAGGACGGGGTTGACCATTATATTGCTAGTAATTTTTATGGTCAATATCTAGATCTTGAAGGTGTATATAAATCAGAATTTGAATTAGTAAAAAGATATAGGGAGATGTCTCTTCATCCAGAAGCAGACACAGCTATCGAAGATGTTGTAAATGAAGCAATTGTCAGTGATCTAAATGATACTCCCGTTACTATCAATCTTGATAATCTGCCAGCTAGCGATGGCATTAAGAAAAAAATTAGAGATGAGTTCAAAAACATCAAAGACTTGATGAATTTTGATGCTAAATCTCATGAGATTTTCAGAAACTGGTATATTGACGGAAGATTATATTACCATAAAGTAATTGATATCAAAAAACCCCATGAAGGGATTAAAGAGTTAAGATATATCGATCCTCTTAAAATGAGGTATGTCCGTGAAGAAAAGAAAAAAGATCAAGACGGACGAAATGGTAGTGCTATCTTTAGACAACCAAACGGAACTCAACAAAAAGAAGTAGTTCAGTTCCCAGAAATTGAAGAATACTTCATGTATACACCCAAACCAACCTATGCTGGTGGTATGGGTGATAGATACAGTGGTGTAAAAGGAATCAAATTTTCAAAAGATTCTATCACATATTGCACCTCTGGTCTTGTAGATAGAAATAAAGGTGTAGTTCTCTCATATCTACACAAAGCAATCAAGTCTCTCAATCAACTCAGAATGATTGAAGACTCTCTCGTCATTTATAGACTATCAAGAGCTCCTGAGCGTAGAATTTTCTACATTGATGTTGGCAATCTACCAAAAGTAAAGGCGGAACAATATCTAAAAGATGTAATGAACCGCTATCGTAACAAACTAGTTTACGATGCAAGCACTGGCGAAGTTCGCGATGATAAGAAGTTCATGTCTATGCTGGAAGATTTCTGGCTCCCCAGACGTGAAGGTGGTCGTGGAACTGAAATTTCTACTCTCCCTGGTGGACAAAACCTTGGAGAACTTAGTGATGTTTCTTACTTCCAAAAGAAACTTTATAGATCATTGGGTGTACCAGAATCTAGAATTGGTGCAGAAGGTGGTTTTAATCTAGGTCGTTCCTCAGAAATTCTACGTGACGAACTCAAGTTTTCCAAATTTGTTGGTCGTCTAAGAAAGCGTTTCAGCAATTTGTTTGTTGATATGTTGAGAACTCAATGTCTTCTCAAGAATATTTGCACACCAGAAGATTGGACAAAACTGGCTGAGCATATTCAATTTGATTACATGTATGATAATCATTTTGCAGAGCTCAAAGAGAAAGAACTTCTTGAAGGAAGATTGAGTCTTGCACAACTATCAGAACCTTATCTTGGCAAATACTATTCTGTTGAGTATCTCCGCAGAAAAGTTCTTCGCCAAACTGATGAAGAGATTCTTGAAATTGATGCTCAGATTGAAGATGAAATTAAAAAAGGCATCTTACCAGATCCAAATGTTCCCACTGATGAGAATGGAAATCCCATTGAAGATCCAAACATGATGGGAGCTACACCAATGGATATGGATATTGATGCAAGTTCAACTGAAGTTACCGATCCAGTTGATTTAGAAGGTGGAGCAATCTAAGGTAATAAATACTTTCTAGTTACTAATTTCTTTATTTCATGGAAGATATTGTTGATTTAATTGCTAGCGGAGCCAGTGCGGCAGATGTTAGCGATGGTATCAAAGATGCGCTTTATGGAAAAGCAGCATCAAAAATTGATGCCCTACGTCCATATGCAGCAGCTTCACTCTTCGGAGACGAGGGTGTTCAAGATGCTGAAGGTGAAACTGAAGTTGAAGTTGAACCTGAATCAGGAGACGAATAATGGCAAGATCACTTGTCCTAGGACCACAAACAAACTGCCCAACTACTGTTGGAACAGCATCTAGTTTTAGTGCAGCTACTGTTGTTCGCCTTTACAACAGCAATGCAGCAGCTCAGTTAATTACCATTCTTGATGAGAATTATCAAGGAATTGGTTCTATGACTATGCCAACAGGCACTGTTGAATACATTGAGAAGAAGCATAAAGACATGATCCTTGCTGGTTCTTCAGATGTAAAGGCAACCAAAGTAGGATTTACCGTTTAAAAAAATGAAACTCATCAGAGAAGAAATCGAACAGGTAGAGATTATCGTTGAGCAACGCAACGGTAAAAAGAATCTCTACATTGAAGGAGTTTTCCTTCAGGGCAACATTGCCAATAGAAACAAAAGAATGTATGACGCTGGTCTTCTTGAAAGAGAAGTAAAGCGTTACAATGAAAATTTTGTTAATAAAGGTCGTGCCCTAGGAGAACTAGGCCATCCCGATGGTCCTTCTATTAACCTCGACAGAGTTTCTCATAAAATTGTTTCACTCCAAAGAGAGGGTGACAACTTTATTGGAAAGGCTAAAATCCTCTCAACCCCAATGGGTAAGATTGCAGAATCTCTCCTCAATGATGGAGTGAAACTTGGCGTATCTTCCCGTGGTGTTGGAACACTTTCTCCAACTAGAGAAGGCTATAGTATGGTTAATGATGATTTCTCTCTAGCAACTGCAGCTGATATTGTAGCAGATCCCTCTGCACCTGATGCTTTCGTTGATGGCATTATGGAAGGTAAAGAGTGGGTCTGTGATGGAGGCATTCTCCGCGAAAGACTTGCAGAAAAAACATATAAAAAGATTAACACCTTAGTTGATCAAAATAAACTAGAAGAGAATAAGTTAAACTTATTCCAAAACTTCTTATCAAATCTATAAATTATAAATAAGTATAGATTTTCACAAATAGATCTAACATTCGGAGAGTTCAAATGTCCGCTAATTTACAAGAAATGGAAAACGTCGTGAAAAAAGGCGCGGCTGCTGGTGATCCTATGGTCGCTGGTGGTGCTCAGGTCGAAGATCTTGGTGGTCCTACCCCCGAGCAACTGCCAAAGAAGAAGTAGAAACCCAAGAAGAAACTATCGAAGAAGTTAACGTCGAAGAAGACGTTGCTGCTCTATTCGCTGGTGAAGAACTCTCCGAAGAGTTCCAAGAAAAAGCAAAAACTGTTTTTGAAGCTGCTGTACACATGCGTGTAGAGCAAGCTAAAGCGAAAATCGCTGAAGAATCAGAAGCAGCTCTTGCAGAACAACTAGAAGGCATGAAGTCTGAACTAGTTGAAAGAGTCGATGCATATCTTGAGTACGTTGCTCAAGAATGGGTCGAAGAAAATGCACTTCAGATCGAGCAAGGTCTGAAGACCGAGATGACCGAATCCTTCCTCGAAGGAATGAAGAGTCTTTTTGAAGATCATTATGTATCCATCCCTGAAGATAAATATGATGTTGTTGAGAATATGGTAGAAAAACTTGATGACATGGAGACCAAGCTCAACGAGCAAATCGAGAGAAATATCCAACTGAATCGCAGACTTGGAGAAACCACCGCTGAAGGTATCTTCGCATCCGTTTCTGAAGGTCTTGCACTAACACAGAAGGAGAAACTCGCTTCTCTAGCAGAAGGTGTTGAGTTTGAGGGTGAAGAATCTTACCGTGAAAAGTTAACGACTCTAAGAGAGTCATACTTCCCAACAGAAGGTGTCGTTGCTGACACTTCAGAAACTCTATCCGAGGGTGTAGGCAGTGGTCCAGACTATTCTGGTTCAATGTCTCGCTACTTAGATACTCTCTCCAGAATTAAGTGATCGTTAACATAGATCATTTTTGTAAAACCTTAAACTAACTCCCAAGAAATGTACAACAATCCCCAACTAATGGAGAAGTGGGCTCCACTTCTAGACTACGAAGGTTGCGATTCCATTAAGGACAACCACCGTCGTGCAGTCACCGCCCAACTCCTTGAAAACCAAGAGCGTTTTCTAAACGAAGAGCGTGCTTTCTCTGAAGGTTACGACTCCTTCTCTACTGGTGGTGGTGGAAGATTCAGCGGTACTAGCGGCACTGACAGCGGTTCACCCACTGGTGGTTTCGATCCCGTACTAATCAGCCTCATCCGTCGCTCCATGCCCAACTTGGTCGCTTATGACCTCGCTGGTGTGCAGCCCATGAACGGTCCTACTGGACTAATCTTCGCAATGCGTTCTCGCTATGAGAACATGACTGGAACCGAAGCTCTATTCAACGAGCCCGATTCCGCATTCTCCGCTCAGAACTCTGGTTACTCTGCAACTCAGGGCGACTACACTGGTGGTTCTGACAGCGGCGGTAGCGTTGGTTTCGGTACTACCCTACAGCGTGGTTCCAACCCTGGTGTTCTCGATCCTAATGCTGCTCCCAGCACCTACAGCGTAGGTCAGGGTATGGATGTCACCGACTCTGAGGCCCTAGGCGAGAGCGGAACTGACTTCAACCAGATGGCATTCTCAATCGAGAAAGTCACTGTAACCGCTAAGTCCAGAGCACTCAAAGCAGAGTACTCCCTAGAACTAGCACAAGACCTCAAGGCAATCCATGGTCTAAACGCCGAGGCTGAACTCGCCAACATTCTCTCCACCGAGATCATGGCTGAGATCAACCGCGAAGTTATCAGAACCATCTACAAGTCTGCTGAGGCTGGTGCTCAACTCAACACTGCTACCGCTGGTCAGTTTGACCTAGACATCGACTCTAACGGTCGCTGGAGCGTTGAGAAGTTCAAGGGTCTACTATTCCAGATCGAGCGCGATGCCAACCAGATCGCACAAAGAACTCGTCGTGGAAAGGGTAACATCATCCTAACTTCCGCTGATGTTGCTTCTGCTCTAACCATGGCTGGTGTACTTGATTACACCCCTGCCCTCAACGCCAACCTTAACGTTGACGACGCTGGCAACACCTTTGCTGGTACTATCAACGGTAAGTATCGCGTCTACATCGATCCCTTCGCTTCCAACAACTCTGCACTCCAGTACTACGTTGTTGGTTATAAGGGTTCCTCACCTTATGACGCTGGTCTGTTCTACTGCCCCTACGTACCTCTCCAGATGGTCCGTGCCGTTGGTCAGGACACCTTCCAGCCCAAGATCGGATTCAAGACTCGCTACGGCATGGTCGCCAATCCCTTCGCTGAAGGCACTACTGCTGCTGTCGGCGCTATCAAGGCTGGCACCAACCGCTACTATCGTCGCGTTTCCGTCAAGAACCTCATGTGATATTGGTTCACATACCACCAAGGACCCTTCGGGGTCCTTTTTTTATGCTATACTGAGACCATGAACACACCCAACTGGCAACACCACTCCAAGAAGGATCAAAAAAGAAAACTCAAACCTCAAGCATTGCGACAAGCAAAGGCTCGTCGTCAAGCACTCAAAAAGCGTCTCCAAAATGGGGGCGCTTCTTTTATGTCAATTTCTGTCTAAATACAAATAAAACTCCTAATGACCGTATCACAATATAGAAATCAGATTCAGAATAGGAATTTTTTGACTCCTGGTGGTTTTGAGTTTACCATTGAAAAGAATCCAAAGATAAATTTCTTTTGTCAAACTGCAAATATTCCTGAAATTTCTCTGAATACTGCAATTCAACCATCATATCTAAAAAATATTGATGTTCCTGGAGATCAATTACAATATTCTGATTTTACGATGTCATTTCTCGTAGATGAAGATTTTGAAAACTATATGGCTGTCCACAACTGGATGACTGGACTTGGATTTCCAAAAACTCCTCAGCAGTTTAAAGATCTTACAACAGATTCTGATGGTCTCAGAGATCCACAAGAGCAGTTTTCGGATGGAACTCTAGTTGTTCTAAACAGCAATTTCAAACCTAATTTTAAAATTAATTTCCAAGACCTATTTCCAGTCAGTTTGACGGGACTTGAATTTGATAGTAAACTACAGAGTGAGGAATACTTTACAGCTCAGGTGGTTTTCAAGTATACTCTATATGAAGTGACTAATTTACGTGGAACTAATTTATGAATCTTGATGACATCCAGAAGATGTGGACTCGTGATTCTGAAATCGACAAAGACGATTTGGCAAATGAATCACTAAAAACTTCACAACTTCATGCGAAATATTATGAACTGTACAATACAACTTTATTGCTAAGGGAGAGGGCTAAAGAAACATATAATAGAGTTTATCTGGAGAGACATGTCTTTTACACTGGAAAGGCTGATCCAGATGTATATGAGGAGGAACCTTTTCCATATAAAGTTAGAGATAAAGAAGCACTGACAAGATATATGTCGGCTGATGGAAAAGTAAGTCAAGTTGACCTAAAGATTAAATACTATGATACAATGCTTCGTTATTTGGAAGAAATTATCAAGTCTTTATCGAATAGAAATTATGCAATCAAAAATGCAATCGACTGGATGAAGTTTCAAGCAGGTATGTAATGGATAAAAACTACGATAGTAATTGGCAAGACGATTTACCATTTGTGTCGATAGAATTAGACATTACAGATACGTATGCTGTATATAAGTCGATTTGCTTTCATTTAGAGAAATGGCCTGGAGGAGATCCTTACGAGCAAGAAAGATTGGTAATGCTTAAGGATTTCTTTTACAGAATGGTTTTAGAATATAAGTTTCAAGTAGACGACTAAATATTTTAGGTGAATCCTTTAATATATGTCTGATTTGATTATTTCTAAGAAGAACGAAGTCTTTCTTAGGATAAAGACTGAACCACACATTAAACACGAACTATCTGATCAATTTACTTTTGATGTTGAGGGGGCAAAGTATATGCCCCAATATCGAAACAGATGGTGGGACGGAAAAATCCGATTGTTCAATATTCAGACAGGAGAGATCTACATTGGTCTCTTGGATAAGCTGCTGAGATTTTGTGACGATCACGGATATAAGTACGAATTTGAAGATAACAAATATTACGGTCATCCGATTGATCTAAATCAGATGATCTCCTACGAGGGCGTCAAAGACTATATGACGAAGATCTCTGTACACAAACCTAGAGACTACCAGATTCAAGCGGTCTACGACGCTCTGAAGTGCAATAGAAGACTCATTGTATCCCCAACTGGATCTGGCAAATCATTGATGATTTATTCAGTTGTTAGATATTACGTTGAGCAAGGCAAAGATACACTAATCATCGTTCCGACCACATCTCTTGTGGAACAGATGTATAAGGACTTTGCAGACTATGGATGGGACGTTGGATCTTATTGCCACAAAATTTATGGTGGTAGAGAAAGAGAAACTAAGAATCAAGTTATTATTACCACTTGGCAATCTATCTACAAACTTGAAAGAAAATACTTTGAGAGATTTGAAGTTGTAGTTGGTGATGAAGCTCATCTGTTTAAATCCAAATCTCTAGTCAGCATCATGACAAAACTTGCTGATGCCAAATACAGGTTTGGATTTACAGGAACACTTGATGGTAGTCAAACCCATAAATGGATTCTTGAAGGCCTGTTTGGTCCATCATATTCAACGATCAAAACAAAAGAACTGATCAAGAATAAACATCTATCAGATCTTGATGTAAAGATTATTAGACTACAACATAAACCTAGAATATTTGACAATTATCAAGAAGAAATAAGATACCTTTGTGATAATCCACAAAGGAATAACTTCATTAAAAATCTAACTTTGGTCCAAAAAGGTAATACTTTGGTGTTGTTTACCAGAGTAGAAACTCATGGCGAACCATTATTTGATTTAATAAATAATTCCGTCAAAGATAATAGAAAAGTATTCTTTGTCTATGGTGGAGTAGAAACTGAGGACAGAGAGAGGATACGTAAAATTACAGAGCAAGAATCTGACGCAATTATTGTTGCATCTTACGGAACTTTCTCAACGGGAATCAATATTAAAAATCTCCACAACGTTATATTTGCATCGCCATCAAAATCAAGAGTAAGGAATCTTCAATCAATTGGAAGAGTACTTAGAAAGAGTGACAATAAAAGTAAAGCCACCCTCTTTGACATTGCAGATGATATAACTTTCAACAAAAGAAGAAATTACACTCTTAATCATTTAGTAGAAAGAATCAAAATATATAAAGAAGAAAAATTTAACTATGAAGTAATAAACGTCGCGTTATCTCAATGAATTCAGATCTAGAAAAAGAATTTTACTGTTCCTTAAAACTAGTCTCTGGTGAAGAAGTTGTATCTTTAATAATGGTCGATGATTCAGATCCAAGTGATCCTCTAATTGTTCTACAGGAACCGATCATTATAAACTATACAACTCATGGAAACATTTCACAGATAAAAATTGAACCTTGGATGAAGATGACTACCGAAGATATTTTCTTCATTCGGTTATCAAAAGTCATAACAATGACAGAGATTGATGATATTGACATCATCGAAATGTATACTGACTTTAACGAGTCAAGAAACGAATTCAAGATGCAACAGGATGATGATCAATATGATCTCAAATCAGAAGCTGAAAAGAATGTAACCAGGAAGATGGGATTTCTAGGATCAATATCCGAAAAGAAGAAATCTCTAGAAGATATTTTTAAATTAGATATTAAAGATAATCATAAAGAGCTTTAATTTCTTTTCATCCTGGACAAGCCAGATTGTACTAGTTTTTACGTATGTTGTCAAGTCCTTGCATACGTGATATAATTGTATCAAAGGTAAAATTAGAAAAAGTAATGGTAAAGAAAAAACCAGAACATTATGTAAATAACAAAGAGTTCCTTGCTGAGATCAACAAGTACAAAGACTTTCTGAAGCAAGCTGAAGCGGAGGGAAAGACTAAAGCGGACCTTTTACGTGAGTCAAGAGAGTTTAGAAAAACTCATGAGTTCTTAGGAACTTGCTTCAAAAAGATTGGTGATCATTTATCACATAAACCAAACTTTGTCAATTACATGTTCAAAGAGGACATGATATCTGATGGATTGGAAAATTGTATTGAATATGTTACTAACTTCGATCCACAAAAGAGTTCAAATCCTTTTGCATACTTTACTCAAATTATTTACTTTGCTTTTCTAAGAAGAATTGGTAAAGAGAAAAAGCAACTAGAGATCAAGAATCGCATCATTGAAAAGTCTGGATTTGCTGAGGTCATGGCAGTTGACGACAGCTTGCTTTCTCGCACCAGTTCAGACTATAATACGATCAAGGAAAACATTCAGACTAAGATGAACCGATGACTCAAGAACAAATCCTGGATGAAGCACAACGCTGCGAAGAAGAGAATTACGAATGGATTGATGATGCCTTTCGCGTAGAAGAGACACGTTTCATGTGGAAGAGTGTTCGTAAGGATACAGGAAAAGATTTCTTGTTTGGAATGACCGAAAAAATTGTTACTGATATGAGTCGTTGGCATCTAAAGTGTGAACAGGAGGGTTGGCCAGAAGGATCTGTACGTGTTGTTAACAATGGTGTAGTAGGAGGCAAGTTGTGAAGATTGAGATTGAGCTATCCAAAAACGTAGATTACCCTGGTGAAAAATTGGGTAAATATATTTGGAATCTAGAAGAAGGTGATAATCATGTTACTGGATTTTGTGATTCGGTTGGAGAATGTTTTGAAGAAATTATTAGACACAAATGAAAATCGCAATTATTACAGATCAACATTTTGGTGCTAGAAAAGGAAATCAAAATCTCCATGACTACTTCAAAAAGTTCTACGAAACAGTCTTCTTCCCAACTCTTGAAAAGGAAGGAATCGACACTGTTATCGATATGGGTGATACTTTCGACACTCGTAAAGGTATTGACTTCTGGTCTCTCAATTGGGCTAAAGAGGTTTACTATGATCGCCTTCAGTCTATGGGCATCACTGTGCATACAATTGTCGGAAATCACACAGCTTATTACAAAGACACTAACGAGATTAACTCTGTTGACTTATTACTACGAGAGTATGATAACGTTGTTGTTTATGGAAGTCCTACCGAAGTTGAGATTGGAGGTCTGAAAACTTTCTTCATCCCATGGATCAATGATGAAAATCGTGAAGACACGATGGCAATCATGAAAAGAACTAAAGCAAAAGTTGCCTTTGGTCATCTTGAGATGAGAGGATTCTATGCAAACAAAACATATATTTGTGAGCATGGTGAAGATAAAGCAAACTATTCAAAGTTTGAAAAAGTTTTTTCTGGCCATTATCATCACAGGAACTTTCAAGATAATGTATACTATCTTGGGAACCCATATGAAATCTATTGGCATGATGTAGAAGAGACTAGAGGTTTTCATATTTTTGATACAGAGACTTTAGAACACACTCCTGTCAATAATCCACATAGATTGTTTTATGTGATTCCATATGAAGATACTCCATATCAAACCTTTAATGCTGAACCATATAAAAACAAAATTGTCAAGGTTATAGTAAATAAGAAAAGTAATCTGAATAAGTTTGAAAGGTTTATTGATAAACTTTATGCATCTGGTGTCAATGATTTAAAAATTGTTGAGAATTTTGATTTCAATGGTTTCTATCAGAGTGAAGATTTCTCTTCTGATGAGTCTGAAAATACACTTTCTATTTTGAATAGATACGTAGATGAATCTGAATGTAGTTTGAATACATCAAAGGTAAAATCAATTCTAGAGAAAGTCTATACTTCAGCTTGCGAGGTTGAGTAATGTTCATGCTTGTTCAAAAAACAGAAAAGCAAGAAGGTGCTTATGCTGTTTATAACAAAAAAAGAGAAAAGGTTTTATTTTTCTTTGAAGAGCAGTCAGATGCCGAAAGATATGCTATGATGTTAGAAACTGAGAATAATGAAGGCTCAGTTGAACCAGTAGAAGTCGATCCAGATCTTGCAATCAAAACTTGTATAGTGAAGGGAGTAAATTATGTGGTCATCACAAAGGATGATTTAGTTGTTCCACCATTGAAGTAGTATGATTTTATTTGAGAATATTCGTTGGAAGAATTTTCTTTCAACTGGTGATCAGTGGACTGAAATTGATTTCACTCAGTCTAGTAATACTATCATTATTGGATCAAATGGATCTGGCAAGTCTACATTGCTAGATGCATTGACTTTTGCATTGTTCAATAAACCTTTTCGTAAAATCAATAAACCACAACTTGTCAATACAGTTAATGAGAAGAACTGTCTTGTTGAAGTAAATTTTAAGGTTGGTAACAAAAAGTATTTCATTCGTAGAGGGATGAAACCAAATGTGTTTGATATTGAAGTCAACGGAACAGTCCTGCATAAGGAAGCTGACGATAGATCAAATCAGAGAATTCTTGAAGATAATATCCTCAAACTAAATCACAAATCTTTTACTCAAGTTGTAATTCTGGGAAGTTCTACTTTTGTCCCATTCATGCAACTTTCAAGTGGTCATCGTAGAGAAGTAATTGAAGATCTTTTGGATATTAAGATCTTTTCGGCAATGAATGGACTCATTAAGGAAAAGATTAAAGTATTCCGTGAAAAGACCAAGATTCTAGATGTTAAGAAAGAATCTTATCTTGAGAAGATCAAGATGCAAAAAAACTTTATCGATGAGTTGGAAAACCGTGGAAAGGAAAACATCAAACTAAAAGAAGATGCCATTCAAAAACTTTTGAATGAAGAGAATGATACTAGAAGTGAAAACGATGGTGTGCAAATCAAAGTAAATTCTTTACAAACTGAACTAGAAAATTACTCTGGTGCTTCAAATAAGTTAAGAAAACTTGGTAATTTGAAAGGTAAAATCTCTCAAAAAGTTTTAACCATTACAAAAGAGCATAAGTTTTTTAACGATCATACGGTTTGCCCCACATGCGACCAAGACATAGAAGAAGAGTTTCGGTTAAATAGAGTTGAAGCTGCTCAATCTAAAGCTAAAGAGTTGCAATCTGGTTATAACGAACTGGAAGCGGCAATTAAAGAGGAAGAAAAACGAGAGCAGCAATTTAAAAAAATCAGTAAGGAGATTGTAAACCTCAACCATGAGATTTCTACAAACAATTCTACAATATCTGGGATTCACAGACAGATACGACAACTCGAATCTGAGATTCAAACTGTTACCAGTCAGCTCGAGAACCGAAATTCTGAACACGAGAAACTACTATCATTCCAGAAGGATCTAGATAAACTTTATAATGATCTTAGTGAGCACAAGGAATCATTAAGTTATTACGACTTCGCATTTTCATTACTCAAAGACGGAGGTGTAAAGAGGCAAATCATTAAAAAGTATTTGCCTCTGATTAACCAGCAAGTAAACCGTTATTTGAGAATGATGGACTTCTACATCAACTTCAAACTTGATGAAGAGTTTACAGAAACTATTCAATCACCAGTTCATGATAAGTTTTCCTATTCATCCTTCAGTGAAGGGGAAAAGATGAGAATCGATCTAGCACTTTTGTTTACTTGGAGAGAAATTGCTAGAGCTAAGAATTCAGTAAATACAAATCTTCTCATCATGGATGAAGTTTTTGATTCTTCTCTTGATGGATTCGGTACAGAAGAATTTCTGAAGATTATTAAATACGTTATTAAAGATGCAAATATTTTTGTCATCTCTCATAAAGATGGATTGTATGATAAGTTTGAAAATGTAATTAGATTCGACAAAGTAAAAGGCTTCAGTAGAATAGTCTAAATACAATACATGACTTTACATTATGGACCATGAACTACAAACCTTATTCTCCAGAATGGCATAGGAAAAGATACTTGAAAGAGGCTCTGGATAAGTATCTTGACGATTACGTTGACAACGATATCATTATGAATGATATCCTCAGTATTATTTGTGATCGTCAAGAACGAGCACATGCTGAGTATCACAAATTAGAAGACCTAGAATTAAAACTGCGAGACTAATGTTATCTACTCAATACAGGCTCCGATTGGAATCTATCTGTACATGTATAGCAAACAAAGAGCAAGTGCCATTAGAGGATATGATCTGGGCAGAGAAACTTGCTAAGGCACATACAACTGCCAGAGACTGGTTGAATAAAGCAAGACGCCAGGCTGCCCAAGACATTCAAGAGGGTAGTGTAGACGATTTTATGAATAGGATGGGATTAGGAGACCCCGATCCATCCAATTACAAAACGGGGTTTGATGGTGCAGATGACATCAATGACTGGTTCCAAAGAGATAAACCCGATGACTGGAGGCAACGTGACTGAGAAACAAGTTCCATGGTGGACACTGCATGAAGTTGCAGATGAATTGGATGGTACGCTGAGACACATCTCTTGTGTGGATAGTAATGGTAGAAGGTACAAACGAGTTGTAATTGAATATGAGGAAGAGGCCGATTCTTAAAGTGGCACAGGGGGGTCTTTACACCCCCTTTTTTGCTGTATAATAGTTCTATACGCAAAAGATTCATGGGCGTCCGTCACGAAATCAAATCTCAACTTGCAAAACTTCTTGCTACTGAAGACTTGGTAGTTGAGCATAAAAACGTCCGCACTGCGTCTTTCAACGTTCATACAAGGGTTTTGACCCTACCCACCTGGGAAAAGGCATCTAACTGTGTTTATGACCTTCTGGTGGGTCATGAAGTTGGACATGCTCTGTTTACTCCTGATGAGAAATGGAATGAGACTAAAAACATTCCTCCTTCCTTTGTAAATATCGTTGAAGATGCTCGCATTGAAAAATTGATGAAACGAAAATACGGAGGCCTCTCTAAGACTTTTTATCGGGGATATTCAGAACTTTCTGATGATGACTTCTTTGAAGTTGAAGATGAGGATTTGAGTAAGATGAATCTTGCAGATCGTGCAAATCTGTACTTCAAGATTGGTAACTATGTTGATATTCCCTTTCAGAGTGATAGTGAGAAGGAGATCATCAATATGATCTCTGACTGTGAAACTTTTGCTGATGTATTGATCACGGCTGAAGAACTTTACAAGTATTGTAAAGATTCGCAGGAAAGTCACCCCAATATTGCACCACCACAACAACAGTCTGATGGTCCTACTGGTGGTGATCTAGAAGAGAAAAAAGAATGGCCAACTGAAAGTGATCCTGAAGATGATCATCGTAATGATCGCGACTTCAATAAAGATGATGCCGATCTAGATACTCCAAGTTACGAAAAACAAGAAACTGATTCTGCAGAACCAGAAGTTCGTACCGAGTCTTCTCTTGAAAAGAACCTTCAAGATCTCATGAGAAATGATGAGTTCTATGAAAATAATTATGTTGAGATTCAAACTCTCGACATGGATAAGATTGTCGTGGATCATACTGAGATTCACTCATATCTGAATCAACAGTTTGCAACTCAAGTTCAGATCGCAGAGGATCGTGCTACTCAATATGAATATCGATATACAAATATTTTTGAATCTGCGGATGCTAAATACAAAAAATTCAAGAAGTCTGCACAGAAAGAAGTCAACATACAAAAAATTCAAGAAGTCTGCCCAGAAAGAAGTTAACTATCTTGTGAAAGAATTTGAGTGTAAGAAGTCTGCAGATTCTTATGCCCGTGCTACAACCGCTCGCACTGGTGTTCTTGACTGCACTAAGTTGCACACTTACAAATACAATGAAGATCTATTCAAGAAAGTTACCACACTTGCTGATGGTAAGAACCATGGACTCATCTTCATTCTAGATTGGTCTGGTTCAATGGCAGATGTTTTGACCGACACTATCAAACAACTTTTCAATTTGGTTTGGTTCTGTAAGAAAGTCAATATTCCGTTTGAAGTATATGCATTCACAAATCATTGGGCTCATGCAACATATGATGATGACGGAAAGTTTATTTCTGGTCCTGAAATTAAGTATGAACTGAAAGAAGATATTTTCAAAATTGATAAAGATTTCAATCTTTTGAATATGCTCAGTAGCAGGATCAAGTCTTCAGATTTTGAAAAGTGTATGATGAACGTATGGAGGATTGCGACTTATTATCAGCGGTCAGGTGTCTCCTATCACAATCCAACACAAACATCTTTGTCTGGAACTCCACTGAATGAAGCTATTATCAGTCTTCATCAAATTATTCCACAGTTTCAAAAGACCAATAAACTTCAAAAGGTTCAGTGTGTTATTCTCACTGATGGTGAAGCGCATCAACTAAGTCGTCATGTAGAGGTGAGTTATCGATATAATAGTGAAAGTTACATTGGAACTCGATCTGTAAATCCAGAAACAACTTTCCTTCGTGATCGTAAAATTGGAACTACTTATAGTTTTGGATATTCTTATCATGAGTTCACACAAGTTCTTTTGAATAATCTTCGCGATCGTTTTCCAAATGTAAACTTCATTGGCATTCGTGTTCTAGGTCCTCGGGAAGCAGGTAAGTTCATGCAAATGTATCTCTATGGTGATAAATTTGATGAAGCTGAAAAGTCATGGAAAAAGACTCGCAGTTTTTCAATGAAAGAAGTTGGTTACAATACATATTTTGGACTCTCTGCTAATGCTCTGTCGCAAGAAACAGAGTTTTCTGTAAATACAGATGCAACCAAAGCACAAATCAAATCTGCATTTACAAAGTCTCTGAAGAGTAAAAAGATGAACAAAAAAATTCTATCTGAATTCATCTCTCTTGTCTGCTGAGACCAGTTCATAAACTGGCGGCCACGCCTTCCATTCCCTCCACTCCCGTACTATAATAACTTCAGTTAAACAAAGCAAATGGGTCTCTCCAAAAGCAGCATCATCGAATGTCTCCGCGAATCTTACGGTGAATCTGTAAACTCCGCTGAGATCAGGGCATTTTGCAAGATGAATGATTTCAATTATCAGACCATCACAAACAAACTGACTGATTACAAAATTGGTCGTGGCAAATGGAACCTGGAAGTTACGAAAGAGACAGTTCAGGATCTGGAAGTAACTTATAATTCACCTGCAGCTATGCCTGCAATTGAGCAAAACCTTATTCCTCAGAAAGATGATTCCTTCGTCAAGTTTGGTAATTTCAGCGATATTCGCAAGATTATTCAATCGCGATTGTTTTATCCGACGTTCATTACGGGACTTTCGGGCAATGGTAAAACGTTCTCGGTTGAGCAAGCGTGTGCCCAACTCGGACGTGAGTTGATTCGTGTTAACATCACTATCGAAACAGATGAAGATGATCTCATCGGTGGTTTTCGGTTGGTTGACGGTAATACTGTTTGGCACAATGGGCCTGTTATTGATGCTCTACAGCGTGGTGCTGTACTGTTGTTGGATGAGCTTGACTTGGCCTCTAACAAGATTATGTGTCTTCAATCGATTCTTGAAGGAAAAGGTGTTTTCCTGAAAAAAATTGGTAAGTTCGTTCAACCTGCTCCTGGATTCCAGATCTTTGCCACTGCCAACACCAAGGGTAAGGGTTCTGATGATGGACGCTTTATTGGCACCAACGTTCTAAATGAAGCATTCCTGGAGCGTTTCCCTGTCACCTTTGAGCAAGAATATCCAACCCCACAAATTGAACAGAAGATTCTGGGTAAACTTTGTGATGATGAGGTTTTCTGTAAGCGACTTTGTGATTGGGCTGATATCATCCGTAAAACTTTCTATGATGGTGGTATCGAAGAGATTATCTCTACTCGTCGTTTGGTTCACATTCTTAAGGCATACAGTATCTTTGGTGACAAAGAAAAGGCAATTGGAATTTGCCTAAATCGTTTTGACGACGAAACCAAACAGTCCTTCTTGGATCTGTATGATAAAGTTGACGCCGATTTTAATTTGACCATTGAAGAATGATAGAAGTCTCTCAAAAATGCCCAGAGGTGTGGTACATAAAAAACATCTTTGATGTAAATATGTACGAAGGAATTCTTGAAGAGTTCCTTCCCTTTCATTCTCAATGGGTTTTTGATAAACATGAGAATCCAAATGATCCAATTTTTGGAATGCTGATGGATTGTCATGAGCATTCTGAGAGTTGGCCTTACAGTACAAATTTCCAGTTCATTAAGGCGTCAACTATTGCCAAACTCAAAATTCAAAAGATTTTGAAAAGAGATTTGGAATTGATTAGAATCAATACCAATATTCAATTTCACGGTCAAGATTCTGCTTTTCACACCGATGATGATTATTACATCGATAATCCCGATGTTAGATGTTGGACGGTTGTTGTTTTTTCTGAATATGATTGGGATGCAACATGGGGTGGTCATGTAGAAATTCAAACTGAGAGAGATTCCGAAGATTACATTGCACTTCCATTCATGCCCAATTGTGCTGTATTATTTGATGGGAGTTTGTATCATAGGGGATTGGCTCCCAATAGATTCGCTCAATGCGAAAGAAAAACACTTGCATTTTTATTCAAAGAGGTGTAGAATGTGACCAACTCTTGGAGTTTACTTTACGAAGAAATGAATGAAGAAGATCGTATTATTTTGAGTGATGATCCACTCGATAAAATTGCACAAGACACTTATGATCAGTTGATGTCTCCTGGTGGGCTTCCATCTGCTTTTGATGATGGGTGGACAGCAGAAGCAAAACTAAACGCTATGACTAATGAAAATCAAATCGATCTAAATCTTGAATCCACTTCTAAAAATGGTTTTTGGAAGTATGAAGAAGATCTTACTATGAAAGAGATTCGTGACTATCTCTCTGGTACTTACAAGTCACACTATACATCTCAAGAATCTAAAACTCAGACTCTTGATCTAATTGAAAGTATTGGTGATGCAGAACCTTTCTGCAGATCAAATGCAATCAAATATCTTTCCCGCTTTGGAAAGAAGAATGGCAAATCCAAACTTGACATTTTGAAGGCAATCCACTATTGTATCCTTCTCTATCACTTCTCAGGACTTCACACCCCTCCTTCCGATAATTATGAAACTTTCTAAGCAAACTGTTGCTATCTTGAACAATTACTCTGATATTAACCAGTCTATCCTGGTTAAAAAGGGTGATCAACTTCGTACTATTTCAGTGATGAAGAATATTCTTGCTGAAGCAAAGATTGAAGAAGAGTTCCCAAAGGACTTTGCCATCTATGATCTTCCTCAGTTTCTAAAAGTTCTTCGTCTACATCAAGATCCTGAGCTTGATTTCAGTGAAGATAATTATGTTACTATTCGAGAAGGACGTAATCGTTCACGTTATTTCTTTGCCGATCCTAATGTGATTGTATCTCCACCAGAAAAGCAACTCAATCTTCCCAGTGAAGATATTACTTTTCAAATCAATCAGGGTCATCTAAATCAACTGCTACAAGCAGCAAATACTCTGGATCTTCCTGATCTTGCTGTCATTGGTGATGCTGGTGTCATTCGTCTTTCTGTTCGTGACAAGAAGAACGACACTTCAAACGATCACTCAATCGTAGTTGGTGAAACTGACAAGCAGTTTAGTTTCAATTTCAAAGTTGAGAACATTAAGATTCTCCCTGGTAACTACACAGTCACCATCTCTAGCAAGTGTCTCTCAAAGTTTACCAATACTGTTGAGTCACAGGCCCTAGACTACTTCATTGCACTAGAACCAGATTCCGTGTATAATGACTGATGTGGAGACTCTGGAGCTATGCTCTAGGTAGAAAGGAGGGTAGGACTGACGCTGAGGCAAACATCATTGCTCTCATACGAACTCTTATTCTCCTTTCCTACCTAGTCACCAATCTTTTTATCATCAGCGGAGTAATCCGCCATTGGAACGACAATGAACATCTTTGTAACAGATCCCGATCCTTGGAAGTCAGCTCAGGTTCTTCCTGACAAGCATATCGTCAAGATGCCGCTAGAGACTTGTCAGATGCTAGCAATTGTATGTTCAAAAAAATGGGGTCATGATTTTGGCACTCTTCCTAGAGCAGATGGGTCTCCCTATGCTACTGAGAAGGGTGCTTTTCGCAATCATCCCTGCACCATTTGGGCAAATGAGTTTGTGATGAACTGGCAATGGTTGCTTTCACATGGCATCGCTCTCTGTGATGAATACAAGATGAGGTATGGGAAGGTTCACACATGCTTTCGTACTCTGATGGTGGCAAAGGAAATACTCCCTACAGGAGACCCTACAGGGCGCTCTGGGAAGGGTCCTACACCATTTGTTTTTGCTGGCCCTGATGAGTTTAAATATGATACAGGCATTGATATTTACGACAAGTATAAGATGTACATTGCATCTAAACCTTGGGTGAAAGACAATTACCTTCGCATACCAGATAGGAGACCAGAATGGATTTAAGAGACAGAGTATTTAAATACTCCTTTGAAAAACACTCAGAACTCAAAGACACTCTCTTAGAAAAAATTGCAAATGCAGAATCTGAACATGTAGATGATAGTGGTGAATATGATGCAAGCACCATCTCAAGTACAGATTTTTTTATTGGGTTGAAGAGAGAGCATAAGGCTCCATATTTCTGGTTGTTTGATGATCACCTGGGTGGATTTTATGATCACCTAAAAGAAAAATACTTTTTTAAAACATTTACCGTTGGTCATGCTTGGTATCAACAATATGTGAATGGTGATACTCACGGTTGGCATATTCATCAATCATCAAATCTGTCTTATGTGTATTACTTGGAACTAACTGATCCCAAGTATGCAACTCAGTTTTTTGATGCAGAAAAGAGGGAACTCTACCAACCAGAAGCGCAAGAAGGTGATATAATAGTGTTTGACTCGTATATCCCACACAGATCACCTAAAATCAAATCCTCGACCAGAAAGACAATTATCAGTTGTAATATGTCTTTCGATTTTTCACTTGATGTTCCTCGAATCAAATCTTATTATGAATGAATTTCTTTGGGTTGAAAAGTATCGTCCCAAGACTATTGAAGAGTGTATACTTCCTGACAATATTAAGCAGACCTTCCAAGATTTCCTAGATAAAGGAGAGGTTCCTAATCTTTTGTTGGCGGGACCTGCTGGTTGTGGTAAAACCACAGTGGCGAAAGCGTTATGTCACGAATTGGGAGTAGACTATTATGTCATCAATGGATCCGATGAAGGACGATTTTTGGACACAGTTAGGAACCAGGCAAAGAACTTTGCTTCGACCGTATCACTTCAAGGCAATGGCAAACCAAAAGTCATCATTATTGACGAAGCTGACAACACAACCCACGACGTACAACTCCTCCTACGGGCGAATATTGAGGCATTTTATAACAACTGCCGATTCATCTTCACCTGCAACTACAAAAACCGAATCATTGAGCCCCTCCATTCTCGATGCGCCGTCGTTGAATTCTCAACTCCAGCGAAGTCTAAACCAAAACTCGCGAGTAGTTTCTTCGGAAGAGCTCAACAAATCTTGGATTCAGAGAATATTGACTATGATCCGAAAGTCCTTGCAGAGTTGATCAACAAACACTTTCCTGACTGGAGACGTGTCTTGAATGAATTGCAAAGATATGCTGTCAGTGGTAAAATTGACTCTGGTATCCTTGCAACCTTCTCTGATGTCAACATTGAAGGTCTGATGAGGTCTCTTCAGTCGAAGAACTTCAAAGAGGTCCGTAAATGGGTCGTAAACAACTTGGACAACGATCCTGGGGTAATCCTCCGAAACGTCTATGACGCCCTCTACGAACGCTTAGAGGGTCCTTCTGTGGCGGCTGCAGTCCTGATCATCGCCAAGTATCAGTATCAGATTGCCTTCGTTGCCGACCAGGAGATTAACTTATTAGCAGCACTAACAGAAGTTATGGTGGAGTGTGAATTCAAATGAATGTAAAATTGATCCGTATGTGGTCTGGCGAAGATGTTGTCGCAGACTTACTTGATGAAAACGATGACAACATCAGCATCACCAATCCTATTGTTGCTATTCCTGCAGGGAATGGTCAGATGGGATTTGCCCCTTGGTCTCCCATTCTCAAGGGCAAAGGTGAAGAAATCAGTGTTACCAAAAAATACGTGGTATACATTGCAGAAGCTCAAGAACAAATAGTTGAGCAATATGAGGAAATGTTTTCTGTCTTGAAAACACCTAGTAAAAAATTGATTGTTTGAGCACATGATTAAGACGGTATCCAATGATGATGCAGTTTGGGCTGCAGATGAATTCATCTCTTACTTTGAAAACCTCAATGGTATTGAGGACTATCTTCGCTATGTGAAGAAAGAAGTGCTTGATGGTATGTCTTCCGTGTCATCATTCTCTGAGGATATCTTCAACTTTGATATTCATCCAGAAGACATGGAATTCTCTATGATTCCTGTTGGTAAGGGTGGTCTCGATCAAAAATACTACAAAAATTTACTTGCATCCGTCTCTTCTCACAACAATGAATCAAACATTCCTGGAAGAGAACACAAGTGGATTGTAAAAGAGACCACGACTAATACTGTTGTTGGATTTATTCGTCTAGGATCTCCAACAATCAACTCCAAACCTAGGAATCTATGGCTTGGAAAGGCACCAAATCTTAGTTTGTTTAATCGCCATGCCTGTATGGGTTTTGTGATTGTTCCGACTCAACCCTTTGGATATAACTTTTTGGGTGGTAAGTTGCTTGCACTTATGTGTTGCTCTCACTTTGCCAGGGAGTTTATCAGTGAAAAATTTGAGAAAGATATTGCTCTATTTGAAACTACATCTCTATATGGTTCTACCACATCAGCATCACAATACGATGGTCTGAAACCTTTTATCAGGTATCGTGGTCTAACTGAAAGCAAATTTACACCATTGCTTCATGACGCTCAATTCCACAGATTGCACGATCGCTTCACTTATCTCAACGGGGGTGATCCTCTTACTGATAATAAAGCTTCGTCAAAAAAGATGAAGCGACAGACAAAGATGATTTCCATCATCAAGAATTCTCTTGATGATGCGGAGAAACTATCCCAGTTCAATAGTGTGATTGCGAAAGCATTCTCACTCACTGAGAAGAAGCGTTTCTATACATCTGACTATGGTTATGAGAATGTTCGCGAAGTTCTCTCTGGCGAACAATCTGAGTTGCGTCGTGGTCAGAATTGGGACAAGCATGAACTTGATAATATCATCAAGTGGTGGAAAAAGAAGGCTGGGAAGCGTTATGAAAAACTCAAGTCTGAAGGTCGATTCAGAAATGAGATTGAACTCTGGACTGAAACTGATGATATTCAAATTATTCGATGACTAATTTTAACTTTGATTTTCAATCAAAACAGATTGAAGGTCCTGGATATTTGGAATGTAAAGTTCCTGATCAAGTGCGTCAAGAACTAATACAAACTCTTGATGATCTTCACAGTGAAATAGATCCTTTTTGTTTGTCATTGGTTGGACATAATGAAAGAGAATGTCAACTTCCAATAACACCAAATTTGAAATATCTTACTGAGTCTTTGGCTGAGGAGTATGGAAAAGTTTTTAGGGTAAATCCGTTCAAGGTTTTTGTCAATGATGATGCTGATCATGAATTCAATCTTTCCTCAGTTTGGGTAAATTTTTCAAAAAAACATGATTTCAATCCAATTCATAAACATAGTGGAGTTTATAGTTTTGTTATTTGGGTGAAAATTCCATATGATTTGGATGAAGAAATGCAAGTTTATTCTGGGAAAGTCGATGGTGGTGTAAATTCCTTATTTGAATTTACCACGATTGAGCCTTTTGGTGTATTACAAAGTCAAACTGTTCCAGTTGATAAGTCTTATGAATGGAGGATGATATTCTTTCCAGCACAAATGATGCATCAAGTTTATCCATTTTACAGTAGTGATGATTTCAGAGTTTCTATCTCTGGAAATGTTTTCCTTGCTATCAGGAATAAAAAATGAAATGTGAAGTTACTTTGTTTAAGGTGGGAACTGTCTTCAAAGAAGAAGTTATTGCCCGTGATTATGAAGATGCAAAGAGAGTTGCTTTAGCAAGAAATCCTGGGGCAACAATTGTATCTGTTACTGCGAAATTTTAATTATGGAACTTAAGGATTGGTTGAACTCAATAAACTTCAATAAGAACAATCTTATTGAAGAAGATCCAGATT
>LUMM01000051.1_pt1 | contig 49558 bp, 48 predicted proteins | sample 729971 | NCBI WGS metagenome assembly LUMM01 (sample SAMN03860263, study PRJNA289734) | marine metagenome | biome: seawater column; feature: ocean; material: water; isolation source: Red Sea water column Station 22 - depth 50m | place: Saudi Arabia: Red Sea | collected 2011-10-15 | depth 50 m | reverse complement strand
CTCTTCGATTAACGCACCTGAAAAAAAATCTTTTACTGCGTTTAAAAATGAAATTATCTCCGGATCTGTAATAGAAGCCACAATAAAAGAACAATCAAATATGGTCGAATTTAAAATAGCAAATGATGAAACCGTATATCAAACAGAATATCCAGAGGGTTTTGAGGGAGAAGTATTTCAACTCTTAGTTGATCAAGATATAGTCTTAAATACTGACACAGAGCCTGCAGGGTTTCAAGATTATGTTTTTGCATTTTTACCTTGGCTATTTCTTGCAGCATTTATGTTTTATATGTTTTCTCAAGTTAGATCAAATGGAAATCAGATCATGCAATTTGGTAAATCAAAAGCAAAAGAGCTCGACGAAGAAGCGCCAAAAGTTACGTTTCAGGATGTAGCAGGTGTTGAAGAAGCTAAAGAAGAGCTAGAAGAGATAAAAGAGTTTTTGAAATCTCCAGAAAAATTTAACAAACTTGGTGCAAAAATTCCTAAAGGAGTTTTACTTGTAGGCCCTCCAGGAACAGGCAAAACCCTTCTTGCAAAAGCAGTTGCTGGGGAAGCCGGTGTTCCATTTTTTAGCATTTCAGGATCTGACTTTGTTGAGATGTTTGTAGGGGTTGGAGCCAGCAGGGTAAGAGATTTATTTAAAAAAGCCAAAGAATCATCCCCAGCAATCATATTTATTGATGAGATTGATGCAGTTGGAAGAATGAGGGGAGCTGGTCTTGGAGGTGGACACGACGAGAGAGAACAAACTCTAAATCAATTACTTGTTGAAATGGATGGTTTTGAAGCCAACCAAGGTGTAATACTTATGGCAGCAACAAACAGGCCAGATGTTCTCGATCCTGCTCTATTAAGACCGGGAAGATTTGATCGACAGGTAATCGTTGGCAGGCCTGATTTAGCAGGAAGAACTCAGATTCTAAAAGTTCACGCTAAAGATAAACCATTAGCAAAAAATGTTAACTTTGAAACTTTGGCTAAACAAACACCAGGATTTACCGGTGCTGATCTTGCCAATTTATTAAACGAAGCAGCACTACTAGCTGCAAGAAAAAATAAAAAAACTATAGGTATTGTCGATATCGAGAACTCAATCGATAGAGTTATGGCTGGTCCTGAAAAGAAAAGTCAAGTAATGACAGAAGAGGAAAGGTTAATTATTGCCTATCATGAAACTGGCCATGCTTTAGTAGGCTGGGCACTTCCAAATGCAGATCCAATTCACAAAGTTACCATTATCCCTAGGGGAAGAGCACTTGGCTATACTCAGGCATTGCCCGATAGTGAAAAATATCTTTCATCTAAGGCTGAATTAAAAGACAGACTCGCAATGCTTATGGGAGGCAGAGTTGCAGAGGAGTTAATATTTGCAGACCCAACTACAGGAGCATCAAACGATATTGAAAAAGCAACAGATATTGCGAGAAGAATGGTGATGGAATTTGGTATGAGTGAAAAGCTTGGACCAATGCTTTATGGCAAAGGTTCAAATGAAGTATTCCTTGGTCGAGACTATGGAAGACAACAAGACTATTCTGACGAAGTCGCCTCATCTATAGATGACGAGGTAAGAAATTTATTAAATGACGCTCACATAATAGCTGGAAAAATATTAAAGAAGTTTAAAAAACAAATGGATGCAATGGTTAATTTATTAATGGAGAAAGAGACTATTAATAAAGATGAAGTAGCTGAAGTATTCAAATCTATTAAAAAAGTAAAAATTCAGGGTACTGGTAAAAGCTTAAGGCTTGCCTGATGAGCAAAGTTCAAACTAACCTAATCCAGGCACAGGAATCTTTATTTCTCTTACTAAAAGAAATAACTAATAAAAGTGATGAAGAAATAAAAAATTTATCAATTAAGTTTTTAGACCAAGTTCAAAAAAAATTATCTAATAAAAGTGATGAAACACTTATTTTTGAATCACTAAAAGAAGTTACACACAATCAACCTATTTATATAAATGGAATTTCATACATTAGCTTATGTGAACATCATATGATGCCTTTTCACGGCTCAGCAAGTATTGCTGTTTTCCCAAAGAAAAAGATATTGGGAATTTCAAAATTTAGTGATCTTGTAGGACATTTTTCAAACGACTTAACATTACAGGAAAAGTTAACTGAAAAAATTGCCTCGTTCATACACAAAACTTTAGATGCCGATGGAGTGTTTGTTAAAATGTCTGCAAAACATCTTTGCTCTGACTTATTGAATTCTCAAAATTCATCAGAGGAGGTCATAACTACATACTCAACGGGTGTGTATGAATTAGACTTTTCTTTAAGAAACGAAGCACTTTTAAACTTTTCTTAAAATTGACGGATTGGAATAATCTTTTAAATTCAGTTAACCAAAAAGTAATTGGAATTATTAATTCAACAAAGGATTCATTTACTGGTGACGGTGTTTTTGAAAACATAGAGAGACTGGGATTTTTATTAAAAACAGCAGAAGAAAAGGGAATAAAAATTCTTGATGTTGGTGGAGTTTCAACTAAACCCGGCTTTAAAGAAGTTAGTTATGAACAAGAATTAAAAAGACTTAATTTTTTTATTTCCAATTATTTTGGAAAGTTTAAATTATCTGTAGATACGATGAATTATGAGATTGCCAAACATGCTTTAGAAAATAATTTTGAAATTGTTAACGATGTAAGTGGTTTCAATGATTTAAAAATGATTCAATTAATTATTGAAAAAGCTCCAAAGATTATTCTTGTACATAGGCACCCAAATTCATCTGATATTCAAGAAAAGATGAATTACAAAGATGTAGTAAAAGAAGTAAGAGATCATTTAGAAGAAAAAATAGAAAATTTAATTTCTCATGGAGTTGATAAAAACAGAATTTCTATTGATCCAGGATTAGGCTTTGGTAAATCAATGGAGGACTCTCAAAAATTATTTAAAAATCTAGATTATTTTTCCTTTGGATTTCCATTAGTTGTGGGTTATTCGAAGAAAAAATTTGCTCAAAATTTAGAGATGACAGATGAAGAACTTTATGACCACTGTATAAACTCTGGCGTTTCTTTGGTCAGGCTACACATAGCTTCTTAGTTTTACATTTAAGCTAATATGTAGTTTACGGAGGTTACAATGGCTGGTTTAAAACCCAATGATTTTCATTGGATTATTGAAGGAAAACTAGCTGTTTCCGAATGCATTGGCGGCGGTGGCCTTACTCCTCGTAAAATAAGGAGGGAAGAAGAAATTCAGTGGCTAAAGGGACAGGGCATTAATGCTATTTTCTCTCTACTTGATTCAGACTTTAATCTTAAAAACTATCAAGAAGTAGGTTTTAGAACTTATCACTATCCGTTAAGTGATGACATTCCTAAAGAGTCTCTAAATGTTATTTTTGATGCAATCAAAGAAGCATTATCAGACAAGGATCGAAAGCTTCTAATACATCGAGAATTATTAGATGAACAAGTTCCGGGAATTCTTGCTGGTTATTTAATTTACTCTAAACTTTTGGACGACCCTATTTTGGCAAGAACCATACTAGAAAAAATATTAGAAAAACCACTTTCACCAAAAGCTATAGCTCTTATTCCCACTACATAAATAATGTCATTCGACATAAATATTTCTAAAATCAAGTGCTCTGGAAAACATGGAATTTATGATCACGAAAAACAAAACGATCAAGAATTTTTGGTAGATATTCATATCAATATTTCTGATTTTTCTGCAGACGATATTAACAAAACACTTAATTATGAGGAAATTGTTAATTTAGTTATAAAATTCGTAAACACAGAAAGCTATGATTTAATTGAAACTTTGGCAAAACAAATTTCTGAACAAATTGTATTTAAATACGCAAAAAATGAATCTGTGTTACAAGAAATTAAAGTCACAGTTCATAAACCAGATACAATTTTAAAAGATAGAACAGAGGGCATTTCGGTTTCTTATAGTGAAGAATTCAAATAGTATATTTCTCTCCTTGGGCTCAAATATTGGTGATAAAGAAAGTAATTTAATTGATGCAGTAAGGCTAATTTCTAATTTTGCCAAGATTATTAAAATCTCATCAGTCTACAAAACAGAACCACTACTTTACAAACAACAAGATGATTTTTTCAACATTGTTATTGAAATTGAATACCAAGGAACAGCTAGAAGTTTACTTATAAAAATTAAGGAAATAGAAACTCAAATGGGGCGAAAGAAAAATTTTAGATACGGACCAAGGTTGATAGATATAGATATTATATTTTTTAAAGGTGAAGAAATTGAGGAAGAAGATTTGATTATCCCTCATTATGATTGGCAAAATAGACTTTTTGTTGTCGAGCCTTTATATGAGGTTTTAAATAAGCCTTTAGATAAATCTAGTTCTAAAATTTTTGATCAAAAAATAACTAATATTGGTAAAATTAAAACTTAAGTACGGGCACCATTTTAGGGCACGATAATGACAAAAGTGATAAATACAATAAACGATGACATCCTGTCTGAAAACATATGTTTTATTCCCACAATGGGAGCAATACATGAAGGCCACCTGTCACTTGTAGATATTGGAAAAGAAACAAATTTAAAAACTTTGGTATCCATATTTCTAAATAGAAGACAATTCAATAATGATGACGATTTCAAAAATTATCCTATCGAGCTTGAACAAGATATTCAATTTTTGAAAAGTAGGGGTGTTGATTTTATTTTTCTCCCTCAGGAAAGCTACATTTATCCTAGTGAAGGAGTCCCTTCTATTGTTCCTAGTAAAGTGGGATCTATTCTCGAGGGAGCTTCAAGGCCTGGCCATTTCGAGGGAGTTTTAACTGTTGTAAATAGACTGTTTGATTTAATAAAGCCTAGCCATGCTGTGTTTGGGAAAAAAGATGCGCAACAATTATTTTTAATTAAGGACATGGTTAATCGGCTTGATTTAAATATTGAAATAATAGAAGGTGAAATATTTCGAGATATAAATGGTCTAGCTATGAGTAGCCGAAATAAGCATTTATCACAAGATGCTAAATTAATTGCAGCAAACATATTTAAATCTTTACAAAAAGTAGCTAAAGAAATAAATTTAGGTAAAAGTTTTGAAGAATCTGTTGAACTAGGGATTAATTCATTTAATCAAAATGAAATAGATTTGGACTATCTTGAAATAGTGGATGAAGAAAATTTTAATTATCCAAATAAATACTCAAAGAAATTAAAGTTATTAACTGCAGCTTATGTTGAAAATGTAAGGCTGATAGACAACATTGATATAGAAATATGAAAAAAATAATAGCAATTGATATTGGAAATACTGAAACAACAGTTGGAATAGGAAACAAGGATGGCTGGGATTCTTACAGGTTTACTACTAGAGATGCAAACACTCCAGATGAATTGTTGGCACTTTTTAACTCAACTTTTAACCTAATAGATGACAAAAGAAATGAATTAGCGGGTTCTATAGTCTGCTCAGTTGTTCCTCAAGTAACTAATAATATGGTTCAAGCAATTGAGAAATATTTAGATTTCCCACCTATCGTTGTGGGGCCTGGTATTAAAACAGGTTTAAAAGTAAATATTGATAATCCAAAAGAATTAGGACCTGACAGGATAGCAAATTCAGTTGCTGGTTATAAAATTGCCGAGTCAGATGTTGTAATTGTTGATTTAGGGACAGCAACTACTTTTGATGTTGTAAACAATAAAAAAGAGTATCTAGGCGGAGCTATTGCACCGGGCATAAAGATTAGCCTGGACGCTTTAACATCGAAGACCGCTTCTTTGAAATCTGTTGAATTAGACCTTCCAAAAAAAGTTGTAGGTAAAAATACTTATGAAGCTATTCAGAGCGGGTTAATCTTTGGGCACGCATCTATGATAGATTCTATGATTGAGAGACTTTTGCAAGAATTGGGAACAAAACCAAAAATTATTCTAACTGGAGGTTTAAGTCCAATTATTCAGCCTGCACTTAATTTAAATGCACAGTATGAAGAAAATCTAACATTAGTTGGGTTAGAAGAAATATTTAACTTAAATAATTAGGATATAAATGTGACCGAATTATCAAAATCTGAAAAAGAAATATATGACCTTAGACGTGAGAAGGTTGAAAAATTAAAACGAACAGAGTCTTTTCCAACATACTTTAAAAATACAAGTTTTATAAGCGACATTCATGCCAACCATCAAAGCCTAGACAATGGAGAACAAACAGATATTAGCGTTGCTGTGAGAGGTCGAGTACTAAGTATTAGGTCTTTTGGAAAATTAACATTTATAGATGTAAAAGACTCAACTGGCAAAATACAATTACTTGCTTCTAAAGATGATTTAGATGAGAAATTAGAAGAACACATTGAATTAATGGATGTTGGAGACATAGTAGGTACTTCTGGAAGCATAATGAAAACAAAAAAGGGAGAGCTTTCATTAAAAATTTCCAATTTAATAGTTTTGAGCAAATCTTTAAGAACACTTCCTGAAAAGTGGCATGGATTGAAAGATAAAGAAACTAGATTTAGACAAAGGTATCTTGATTTAATCGTAAATGATGATGCAAAGAAAACTATAGATACGAGATTTAAAGTTCTCAAATTAATAAGAGAGTTTATGGTTAGTGATGGTTTTATTGAAGTTGAGACCCCTACACTCCAGCCAAAAGCAGGAGGTGCCATTGCCAAACCTTTTGTGACACACCATAACGCAATGAGTATTGACATGTTTCTTCGAATTGCTCCTGAGCTATATTTAAAAAGATTAATTATTGGTGGTTATGAAAAAGTTTTTGAAGTTGGAAAAGTTTTTAGAAATGAAGGCATTGACCAAACACACTCACCTGAGTTCACGATGATGGAAAGTTACGAAGCTTACACAGATGTAAATGGTGTAATGGATATGGTTGAAAAGATGTGCGAGTACATATTAAGTCAATTAAATCATGATTTAAAGATAGAATTTATTGAAAAAGAAGCAGATTTTAGTTTTCCTTGGAAAAGAATAAGTATGTTTGATTTGGTAAGTGAACATTTTGATATTGAAATCAAACATAATTCAGATTTAAAACAAATCAAAGAAGAGTTTTTAACAAAACATAAGATTGAGAATGAATCTAAAACTACAGGAATGTTAGTTTACGATTTGTTTGAAAAATACATTGAAGACAATATTGTAAATCCTACATTTGTAACAGACTACCCCAAAGAAGCTTCACCATTTGCCAGGGAAAGTAAAGAAAAGAACGGAGTGACTGAAAGGTTTGAATTATTTGCTTTTGGTAGTGAATTAGCCAATGGTTTTTCCGAACTCATTGATCCAGTTGATCAAGAGGCAAGATTAAAAGAACAAGCACAAAAAAAAGCTGAGGGAGATGAAGAGGCACATGTAGAAGACAGCGATTACATTGAAGCTTTGGAGTATGGGCTACCTCCAACTGGTGGACTTGGTTTTGGTGTAGATAGATTTGTAATGATGCTTACAAACAATGAATCAATTAGAGAAGTTATTGCCTTTCCACATTTAAAACCTGAAAATTAATTTGTTCGATTAATAAGATAATTGTTAATGTTTTCTAGAACTGGAAATAGTTCATGATTTTTGAGAGTAAATATAGCCTCTACACTCTCATTTAAGTAGCCGTTGATTATTTCTTTTGAGTCGTCAATTATTTCCTTTGTAGTAAATTCATCAAGCACATTTTTAACATCAATTTTCTCTTCTTTTATTTCAGTCAAGAGTTCCTGGTACTTACCTTTGTCTTTATTCAATGCAATTAAGACTGGTAATGTGTAAGTTCCTTCTAAAATATCATTACCTGCAGGCTTTCCCAACGTTTGCGAGTCAGAAGTTAAATCTAATATATCATCAGATATTTGAAAAATTATTCCACAGTTCCAACCCCAATTGCTCAAGGCATCAACAATCTCACTATCTGCTGAACTAGCAAGAGAACCAAGTCTTGCACTTGTTCTAATAAGGCTCGCAGTTTTTCCTTCAATAACTGTTAAGTAATCATCAATATTTTGATCAAGGTCAAAAGCTAAATTTAACTCTTTAGTTTGACCTTCAACTAATTCTGCATAAGTTGATGCCAACAGTTTGACAGATTCTAATCCTAAACTTTCAGCTGCAAGCTCAGAAGATCTCGCAAGTAAATAATCTCCTGCAAGTATTGAAAGGGTAGAGTTCCATTTTGAGTTTGAACTTTCAACACCTCTTCTTGTTGTAGCATTGTCCATTACATCGTCGTGATATAAACTCCCAATGTGAATTAGTTCTACACAAACACCAGCGTCTATAATTTTGCCAATATTTTCAATTTCATTTCCAAACTTTCCAGCAAGCGAGGTAACGATTGGTCGAAATCTTTTTCCTCCGGCATTTATAAGATATTGAGAAATTGATGTAAGGTAATCATTTGAAGAGCTAGAAATTTCTAATAGTCTTTCTTCTAATACATTTAAGTTATCCCAAATATCATCGAAAGGAATAATTTTTTTGATTTCATTGCTTTCCATAACTAAAGAATAAAGTAAATGTATAAATAGTTGTAATTTTCATTTAAGTGTATAAACAGACCCTTGGTAATATAACTATATGTTTGAAAGATTTACTGACAGAGCCAGAAGGGTCGTAGTTTTAGCGCAAGAAGAAGCTAGAAGACTTAATCATAATTACATTGGCACAGAACATATACTTCTAGGTTTAATTCAAGAAGGCGAAGGCCATGCTGCAAAAGCTTTGGAAGAATTAAATATCAATATTGACAGCGTTAGGTCAGAAGTTGTTGAAATTATTGGAGAAGGCCAACAATCACCAAGTGGGCATATTCCTTTTACTCCTAGAGCAAAAAAAGTTTTAGAACTTTCACTACGAGAGGCCTTACAACTAGGACATAATTACATAGGAACAGAACATATACTTCTCGGATTGATTCGTGAAGGAGAAGGCGTTGCTGCTCAAGTTTTAAAAAAATTAGGTGCTGAACTATCTCAAGTTAGACAAACAGTGATCAAATTAATTTCATCTGCAGGTGAAAGCAAAAAGCAACAAGCTGCATCTACAGGAGGTAGGGAAAGACCTGGTTCAGGAACAGGTTCAGCTATCTTAGATCAATTTGGACGAAATCTTACAAGAATGGCAAAAGAAGGAAAGCTCGACCCTGTTATTGGCAGAACAACAGAGATTGAAAGAGTAATGCAAATACTATCCAGAAGAACAAAGAATAATCCAGTTTTAATTGGTGAGCCAGGAGTTGGTAAAACTGCGATTGTTGAGGGTTTAGCTCAAAAAATCGTTTCAGGTGACGTTCCAGTAACTCTTGAAGGTAAACAAATTTATACACTTGACTTATCTGCTTTAGTAGCAGGATCAAGATACAGGGGTGACTTCGAAGAGCGTCTAAAGAAAGTCTTAAAGGAAATAAAAACAAGAGGTGACATTGTTTTATTTATAGATGAAATACACACACTTGTTGGTGCCGGAGCTGCTGAAGGAGCGATTGATGCTGCGTCAATTTTAAAACCAATGTTAGCAAGGGGCGAACTTCAGACAATAGGTGCCACAACACTAGAAGAATTTAGAAAGCATTTTGAGAAGGATGCTGCACTTGAAAGAAGATTCCAGTCCGTACAAGTTGATGAGCCAAAACTCTCAGATGCTATAGAAATTTTAGATGGATTGAAAGATAGATACGAGGTCCACCACGGAGTCAGGTTTACAGATCAAGCTATCGCTTCTGCTGTCAATATGGCAGACAGATATATATCTGATAGATTCTTACCTGATAAAGCTATTGACTTGATTGACGAAGCAGGTAGTCGTATGAGAGTTTACAAGAAACCTCTTGATCAAGATAAACAAGAAATAGCTGATAAACTTAAGAATTTAAGAGAGCAAAAAATTGATGCTGTTCAATCTCAATTGTTTGAGAAAGCAGCTCAAATAAGAGATCAGGAAAAACTATTACTTGATGAAGTAAACACTATAGACTCAGCATCTGCTTCAGAAATTGAAATGGTAATTGATGAAGAAGAAATTGCAGAAGTTTTAGCTCAATGGACAGGCATACCAGTTCATAGATTAACCCAAGAAGAGACAGCTAGATTGTTAGAAATGGAAATCGAGCTACATAAGAGAATTATTGGTCAAAATGAAGCAATTGCGGCTGTTTCAAAAGCTATTAGAAGAACAAGGTCCGGATTAAAAGATCCAAAAAGACCATCTGGTTCATTTATATTTTTAGGACCATCTGGTGTTGGTAAAACTGAGACTGCAAAAGCCTTAGCAGAGTTTCTTTTTGGCGATGAAGATTCATTAATTCAGATAGACATGTCTGAATATATGGAAAAGCACACAGTAAGTAGATTAATTGGCTCACCTCCGGGTTATGTTGGTTATGATGAAGGAGGTCAACTCACTGAAGCTGTAAGAAGAAAACCTTTCAGTATAGTTCTTCTTGACGAAGTTGAAAAAGCACATCCTGATGTATTTAATACACTTCTCCAAATTCTAGAAGATGGAAGACTTACAGATGCACAAGGTAGAACAGTTGATTTTAAGAACACAATAATTATCATGACTTCAAATTTAGGAACCAAAGATATTGCCAAAAATATCGGCTTCAGTAATCTAAGCGAGATCGATAATTATGAAAAAATGAAATCAAAAGTTGGTGAAGAATTAAAAAGATATTTTAGGCCTGAGTTTTTAAATAGAATAGATGAAACAATTGTTTTCCATGAGCTAACAATTGACGAAGTTAAAGAAATTGTTGACTTAATGCTTGATAGAGTACACAGTCAACTTAAAAACTCTGACTTAGAAATTGTACTTTCTGATGAAGCTAAAGAATTTTTAGCAACCGAAGGTTATGATAAAGAATTTGGAGCGAGACCTTTAAGAAGGTCTATACAGAGACTACTTGAGGACCCTCTTTCAGAAGAGCTTTTACAAGGTAAATATAAAGCTGGATCAACAATAATAATTTCATTAAATAAAGATGAAAATACTCTAGAGTTTGAATCAGTTGAAGCTCCAGATGAACCACCTGTAGATTTTGTAGAATCTGAATCATAAAAATACTAAAATAATTAAATGAAATTCATTATTGATACCGACCCAGGTACCGATGACGCCGTAGCAATTCTCATTGCTTTAGCACATTTTACGGATGAAGAATTAATTGCAATAACTACAGTTGGAGGAAATGTTGGCGTAGATGTTGGAACAAGAAATGCTCTTAGAATTCTCGAACATGCCAATAGAAACAGTATCCCAGTTTATAAAGGAGAATCGGAGCCATTAAATAGAGATTTACTCACAGCAGAATGGGTTCACGGAACAGATGGATTAAATGGAGTTGGGTTTCCTGAGCCTTCAAAAAGCGAAGAATCTACAGGAGCAGTAGATTACATAACTGAATTACTAAAAAACAGTGATGAGAAAATTACTATTTGTGTACTTGGTCCAATGACAAATATTGGAAAAGTTTTAAGCGCTAACCCTGAGTTAGCTAAAAACATAGATCAAATTATTTTCATGGGAGGAGGAGCAGGTTTTGGAAATCATACACCTGTGGCAGAGTTTAATATTTTAGTTGACCCGGAAGCAGCAAAAGTTGTGTTAAGTTCAGGTGCAAATTTAGTAATGATGGGGTTAGATGTTACACATCAAGCAATTTCTACAAGTGAAAGACTGAATACAATTCATGAAACAGGTACCACTACTGGAGAATATCTTGTTGGATTAATGGGGTCCTTAGCTGATTTAGAAATAGTTAAACAAAAGTTTCCAGATGGAACGCCCGTACATGATGCATTTGTAACTGCTTATTTAGTCGATAGCTCTTTAACTACTGGAGAAGTTACCAATGTCGAAGTTGAGGTTGATTCAGAATTAACACTAGGCCAAACAGTGGTTGACATTAATCATATTTCTGGAAGAAATAAAAACGTCCACTGGATGAACAAAGTAGATGATGAAAAGTTGTTTAATATAATAACAAATACCTCAAAACTTCTCCCATAAAAGTAAATATTTACCTTCAATCAATAAGACACTTTTAACAATTTCAGATAGAATTATTAAATCATTATTTAAATAATGAAGGAGTAAATTAATGATTACTAAAAAGAAATCCGTTTTTGTACTTCTGTCATTAATGTTGATTTTGTCTGCCTGTGGTGGCAGCTCAGAAACAACTACTGAAGAGGTTGCAGAACCAGCAGCAGAACAAGAGACTCTTGATTCTCCAGCTACTACTGCAGCACCTGCAGAAGAGCCAGAAGCAGAAGCGTTAAAAGTAGGTATAGTACTTGGAGCTTTAGGTGACCGTTCATTTATGGACTCAGCGAAAAGAGGCTTCGATCAAGCACTTGCTGAATTAGGAATCGACGGCGACTTTATTGAAGCCGAAGAATCTGAAAGAGCAGCAGCTTATCAAAATCTCATTGCTGACGGAAAAGAATTAATTATTGGAATTAGCTTTTCTGAAGCAGAGAGAATTAAAGAAGCAGCTCTTGCTAACCCAGATATTCAGTTTGCAATTGTAGATATGGTTGTTACTGATGATGACGGAAATCTATTGCCTAATGTGGCAAATATTATATTCAAAGAACATGAAGGTTCTTTTGAGGTAGGTTATATTGCTGCAAAACTTTCTAAAACTGGAAAGGTAGCTTTCATGGGAGGAATGGACGTTCCAATCATTAGAAAATTCCAAACTGGTTGGGAAGAAGGTGCTAGATACGCAAATCCTGATGTTGAATTCTGCGCAGGTTATGCTGGAAGCTGGGGAGACCCTGCAAAAGGTAAAGAAATTGGGCTCAGTTGCTTTGAACAAGGTGCTGACGTAATTTTCGCCGCTGGTGGTGCTACAGGTGATGGAGCATACGAAGCAGCAGCAGAAACTGGTAATTATGCAGTAGGTGTTGATTCAAATCAAGACTATATTCAACCAGGAACAATGATTACATCAATGATGAAGGGTGTTGATAAATCAGTTTATAAAGTTATCCAAGACACAATTGCAGCTAATGGTCAAGTATTTAGCTCAATTGATAGCTATGGATTAGCAGAAAATTTTGTTGGATCAACATGGCTTGTTGATGGAACAAATCTCTTCAAAGAACAAAATCCAGACATGGCAGCTGAGATTGATGCGCTTGTTGAAGAAGTTGCAGAAGTTAGAGCTAAGATTGTATCTGGTGAAATAGTAGTTACCGACGTTACAGCTGGTGGCTAATATATAAAAATTTATTTTCTAGCCCGATTTCTTTCGGGCTAGAAAATATAAGATATATATCATGACTCAAAACAATATAGAAACAGCAGTAGAAGTAAAAAATATAACAAAATCCTATCCGGGAGTTACTGCTAATGATTCTGTAGACTTCAAGGTCTTAAAAGGTGAGATACACGCTCTAGTTGGGGAAAATGGAGCTGGAAAATCAACTCTCGTAAAAATTTTATATGGAATTGAACAACCTGATTCAGGCGAAATATTTATAAATGATAAACCGGTTGAAATAAACAAAGTAGATAAAGCGATTGAGCTTGGCATAGGCATGGTTCATCAAGAGTTTCATTTAGTGCCATCTTTTACTGCTGCAGAAAACATTGGATTAGGCCAAGAGCCAAGAAATTCAAGAGGTTTTATTGATTGGGATGAATTAAATTCTGAAGTTTCAAATATTGCAAAAAAGTATGGATTAGATGTTGATCCAAAACTTAGAATGATAGACGCTTCTGTAGGTATTCAACAAAGAACTGAAATTCTAAAAACTTTATATAGAAACGCAAACATTTTAATTTTAGATGAACCAACCGCAGTGCTTACACCCCAAGAGACCGATGAATTATTTGAAGTTATCAGAAGTCTTGTTGATGAAGGTAAAACAGTAATTTTTATTACCCATAAGTTAAGAGAAGTTATGGAAATTTCTGACAGAGTAACAGTCATGAGAGATGGAAAAGTTCAAGGAGTCTCCAATACAAAAGACACTTCTCCTGAAGAATTAGCAAAATTAATGGTAGGACGTGAAGTATTTATGCAAGTTGAAAAAGAAGAAGCAAAACCTACTGAAAAAGTCTTGGAAGTAAAAAATTTATGGGTACATGATGCACGAGGATTGCTTGCTGTCAAAAACTTATCTTTAGATGTTCATAAAGGTGAAATTGTTGGAATCGCAGGTGTTGATGGAAATGGTCAAACAGAACTAGTTGAAGCCTTGTCAGGCTTAAGACCAACAAGTAAAGGTGAGGTTATTTTTGATGGTAAAAACATAGAATCTATTTCTCCACGAAAAAGACGAAGAGCTGGCTTGGCACATGTTCCAGAGGACAGGGCTAATACTGGACTCAACTTGAAATTAGATATTTGGGAAAACTTAGTCGGAACCTCATATTTCAGAAGCCCTCTTTCTAAGGGTGGAATTATTAGTATGAAAAACGTAGTTGACCATAGTAATAATTTAAGGGAAAAATTTGATATTAGAACACCTGGAGTTTTTGTAAGAACAGGATCTTTATCTGGCGGGAACCAACAAAAAGTTGTTATTGCTAGGGAGCTCTCAGAAGATCCACTTTTGACAATAGCATCTCAACCAACTCGAGGAGTTGATATAGGAAATATAGAAGCAATTCATAAACAACTTGTTGAGATAAGGGATTCTGGAAAAGCAGTTTTATTAGTTTCCGCAGAATTAGATGAGGTTATGTCAGTCGCAGATAGAGTAGCAGTTATTTACGAGGGTGAAATAGTTGAATGGGTAAACCCTAAAGATGTAGATCAGCAACAAATGGGTCTATATATGGCTGGAATAAAGGATTAATAATGGAAAAATTTTCATTTAAAGATGTACTCATTCTTTTTGCAGGAACAATAATAACTATTGGTATTGCTTGGGTTTTATTAACTGTTACTGGTTTTGTTCCTAGAGAAATTGGGAAATTATTTTTTGAAGGCGCTGTTGTTGGACAGAGAAATATTTTGAATACTTTAAATATTGCGACTCCATATATTCTAACGTCAATTGCAACTGTGGTTTCTTTTAGAGTTGGTATGTTTAATATTGGAATAAATGGATCAATGTATATCGGGGGTTTATATGCTGCATGGGCAGGATATAAATTTACATCCTTGGGCCATATTCCCCATGTATCTTTATGTATAGCTATTGCTATTATTACTGGAAGTTTGTGGATGTTGCTACCAGCTTTATTAAAAGTTTATGCGGGTGTAAGTGAGATAATTTCAACAATTATTCTTAATTTCGTTGCTGTATTGTTTGTTTCCTATATGGCTAATGGACCATTTAGAGCAGACCCTATAGCACCTGCGACTCCAAGAATATTAGAAACTGCTGAATTAAAACAATATTTTCCAAATTCACAATTTAACTCTGGTTTTTTCATAGCGGTAATTATTGCATTTTTAACATATTTTATTCTTAAAAAAACAACATTTGGTTACGAATTAAGATCTGGCGGCGATGGTCTTGTCGGGTTTTATCCATCTAGATATAGTTCATACCTTGGAATACCTTCAGATAGATCTGCAATAACAGGAATGTTAATTTCTGGAGGACTTGGGGGACTTGCTGGTGGTATCGAAATTCTTGGAAATGCTAGATATTTTTACCAAGAACTTCTTTTTAACCAAGGGTTTGATGGAATTCTTATTGCAATTGTGGGTAAACTAGAACCAATCGGCGGTTTAATTGCTTCTTTATTTTGGAGTGCTCTAAGAAACGGAGGCTTATTTGTTGATTATAAAACTGAAGTTTCTCGAGAAATAGTTGTAATTCTCCTCTCAATTTTAATATTTTTTGTTAGCGCACAAAAGCTTGTATCTTCACTGGAAAGATTTAAATTCGTTAGAAAACTAGACGCTTTTTTTACTAGAAAGATTAAATAAATGGAATGGCTTGAAATATTTGATATCTCTCTTTTTAGGAGCTTAATTCGTAGTGCAACTCCAATTGCCTTAATTGGGTTTGGTGCAGCAATGTGCTCCGCTTCTGGTGTTTTGAATATTGGTTTAGAGGGTAAAATGCTCAACGCAGCATTTGTTGGAATCGCAGCAAGCTACTATTCAGGAAGTGCCCTAACTGGTTTTATTTGGGGAGTATCTGCTGGAGTGCTTACGGCAGTTTTATTTGGTGTTTTGAGTTTTAATTTAGGTGCAGATGAAGTTTTAGTAGGTTTAGCGATCAACATTTTTTCTATTGCTGGTACAAGATATTTATTAGAAACATTATTCAAACGTAGAGGTTTTTTTTCTGACCCTTCCATTCAAGGCATCGATCCAATAAATTTCGAATTTCTTGTAGATACTCGTTTTGAAAAAATTCTTTCAGGATATACACCTTCAATTTACCTTGTTTTTTTTCTAGCTATTGTTTTATATTTGGTTTATTACAAGACAAGATTGGGAACAGCTATTAGAGCTACTGGTGAAAATCCTGAGGCTGCAGAAGATGCTGGAATTAATACTTTAAGAATGAAATGGTTAACTGTTATTTTTTCAGGAGTTTTAGCAGGTATAGGTGGTACTTTTCTTTCACTAGAAAACATGACTCTTTTTACAGAGGGAATGTCAGCTGGAAAAGGCTATATAGGACTTGTTGCTTCTTCATTTGGTAATAACACTCCACTTGGTACATTTGGTGCTAGTTTATTTTTTGGTTTAGGAGACGCAATCGGTATAAGACTTCAAGGTGTATATGAATTAGACTCAAGACTAATCTTAATGGTCCCTTATGCTCTAACAGTTGTTGTGTTAATACTTATTGGCATAAGACAAAGAATAAGGGTAAGACCTGTCCCTATTCCTGAACAATAATTGATAAGTAAAGAATATTTCTCAGCTCGATACATAGTTGAAGATTACAAAACTGTTCATAAAAATTCTGTTTTAATTGTTAATGGAAAATACATAGAGAATATAGTACCGATAGAAACAATAACTAAAGACTCAATTAAAATTAACGAATTAGGAGATGTAATAATCTCACCAGGTTTTACAAATGCACATTCACATGTTGCTTTAAATTCTGTAAAAGGACTTGGTTATGGAAACGCAAGCGCACTGTATGATGTGATGTGGGGGATTGAACCAGCTCTAGATGAAGATTTAGTTTACAAGCTTTCTTTATTAGGCATGATGGATGCTATATCATCTGGCACAACATCAATTATGACTGAGTATGGTCCATGGACTGGTAAAGAACAAATTAAACTAGCAAAGTCCTTTAATAATAATTGGAAAAATCATAGTACAGTTCATCCAATTGTTGCACCACATGAAACTTCAACAGTAAGCCCAAAAGAACTTAAAGAATTAAGCAATTATGCGCTAGAAAATAATTTATTAACACATATACACCTAGCTCAAACTCAAAAAGAGATGGACTATATTAAATCTAACTATGATACTTCCCCAATTAAACACGCATTTAACCTCGGAATATTGAATGAAAAAGTAATAGCTGCTCATTGCAATGTTGTAGAGGATGGAGATTTGGAGTTACTTGCAGAGTCAAAAGCATTTCCAATATTTTGCCCAACAACTCACGGAATAGCTGGAAAGCCGATGAATACTAATTTTTTGTCAGAATTGAATGTTGACTGGGGAATAGGCACAGATTGTTCTGGGGGTAACGATGATTATGACATGTTAGAAGAAATGAGGACTGCATTAGTCTTAAATAATTCCGTAGCCAAAAAAGATTTCATTAAACCAAAAGAAATATTTAGAAAAGCTTCTGAGGAAAACATAAAAAGGATCTCTGGTGGTAACTTCTCAGGAAATTTATCAAAAAATCAAAAAGCAGATTTTATAACAATTTCAGCTAACTCTCCTAGAATGCAACCGCTTCATGATGTAGTAAATAATATTGTAATGTGCGCATCATCTAATGAAATAAAGGATGTATTTATAGACGGAGAATGTATATTAAAGGATTCAAAATTTCAACTAATCGATGAACAAAAAGTTTTTGAGGAAGGCTTAGAAGCACTTAATAAATTATTTACTAAAACAGGATTTGATAAGAAAATAGATAATGGAGATTTCTCATAAAAGAATTTTCAGCTTTACACGAACATCTTGATGGAGGGCTAAGAGCAAAAACCATTATAGATATTGCTAAAACTAAAAACTTGACTGTTCCTTCTTCAGACGAACAAGAATTAGAAAATTGGTTTTTTGAAAATATCTCAACTGATAAAAAACAAGTATTCAAAAAATTTGAGATGACAATTTCTGTTATGCAAGATGTGGATTCAATTCGAAGGGTTGCATATGAAGCAGTTGAGGACTTAGTAGAAGATGGGGTTGTGTATGGTGAGTTGAGATATGCTCCTTTACAACATTTACAAGGAAAACTATCTTCACAGGAGGTAGTTGATGCAGTGTCAATAGGTATTAAAGATGGACAAAAAGACTTTGGTGGAGAATTTTATACAATCTTATGTGCAATGAGACAACATAAAAACTCAACTGAAGTTGCAGAATTGGCTATAAAAAATTTTAATAACAAAGTTATTGGATTTGACCTTGCAGGTCCAGAGTATAATTTTCCTCCCTCACTTCACAAAGAAGCTTGTAATTTAATTTCAGAATCTGAAGTAGGTTTAACTATACACGCAGGAGAAGCAGCTGACTTGTCCTATATAGAAGACGCTGTTTTTAATTGTCAAGCACAAAGAATAGGGCATGGTTGGCAAATTATTGATGGTTGTCAGTACAAAAATGACACTTATATTCCAAATTCCAAAATAGCTCAATATGTTTTGGATAAGCAGATTCCATTAGAAATATGTATTTCTTCAAATGTAAAATCAGGTGCAAGTTCAGTAACTATTGAAAACCACCCAGCCGTAAAGCTGTTGAAATCTGGGTTTAAGGTAACGCTAAATTCAGATAATCGATTAATGGCAAAAACAAAGATTTCCGAGGAATTTAAAAAAGCTGAAAGTTATTTAGAGTTAGATGGAAATTTACACAGTCAACTTGTAAAGAATGCTATTGATGCAAGGTTTACAAATCTAAAATAGTAGAAGCTAAAAGAACACTACCAGTTTCAATCATATCAGTAGCTCTTTTAGTAACTGTTGCATGAGCAAATTCAGGTTGGTGGTTTACAATCTTTCCATCATCATCAACAATTTGAAGAAATGCGTGTAATGAAGGAACTTGTTTTGAAATATTTCCAAAATCTGTAGATCCGTTTTTACTTTGATCATAACTTTCATTGGTTTTCATATCTAAAGAAAGTTTTTTTGAATTTTCCATAAATATTGACTTTAATTTTTTGTCTGTGACTAAATTTTCATAAGTCCCATTACCTTCAACAATGTTTAACTTGCAACCTGTAGACTCTGCAGCTCCTTTGAAACAATTTATAATTTTCTTTTCTAATCTATTTAAGTCTTTTGTTTTTTGAGCACGAATCATCCAACTTGATCTTGTGTAATCTGGAATAATATTGGGTGACCCACCACCATGAGTAATTATTCCATGAACTTTTTCAACAGATTGTAGCTGCTGTCTTAAAGCACTGATATTGTTGTATGCAAGGATTTGAGCATCCAATGCATTTTTTCCAACATATGCTGAACCAGACGCATGCGCAGCTTTACCAAAATATTCTATATCAATTTGTTTTACTGCAATCATTAAAGGATCCACCTCATTTCTTGTAGCCGGATGTATCATTACAGAATATGCAGTGTTATCAAATGCACCTTGGTCTAAAAGTTTTATTTTTCCACCACCACCACCATTTTCATAGGTCAATGGAATGATTTCTTCAGCAGGACAGCCTACTAACTTTATTTCGTAATCTAGATCGTTTATATAATTCGAAAGGATAAAAAATGCACCTAATCCAATGGATGATATTAGGTTATGTCCACAAGCATGTCCAACATTCGGTAATGCATCATATTCTATACATATAGCAATATTTTCTCTTCTGGGCTTATTATTGATTGAAGCAGTAAAAGCAGTAGGAATATCAGTAAACTTTTTAAATTTTGCATCTGCTGTATGCTTTTTGATAAGTTTAGTAATTTTATTTACAGACTTAATCTCTTGATATCCTAATTCAGGATTTTCATACATGTATTTATTAAGATCTAACAAGTCTTTTTTATATTTTGAATATTGAGACTTGAGAGAATTGATATCCATCTTATCCACGTCCATAAAAAGTAATTTCCTGAATAGAACATTCGAGAAATGGTTCTGCACCATTAACCTCTTCCCCAGGATATGCACTTAAAATTTGAATTGTAATTACAGATGATGATGTATTTAAATCGATCCATTGAGAGCTCGTGTTTTGATTTTCAAGCTCATATTCTATTGAGAACCCCTCTTCTTCTGATGTTATTAATATATCTCTTGGTTTAAAGTTTCTTTTAAAAGACTTTGAATCTTCTATGTTTTCGTATGTCAAAAATTGAAAATAAATATCTTTAGAGAAAGTAAATTCTAACGTTGCATCTGCACATTCTAAGCCGTTATCTTGCCACGAAGACGGTTCATCATCATATATTTTTTCGCAAGACCATCCTTCCCCAAGGCTACTTGAAGATGAACAGCTAAATGGATATTGAAGCTGAAGTAAGCTTTGTACTGTAGTTGAGGTACTTGTTGTTGTTGACTGTTCTACAACTTGAATTTCTTCAATAACTTCCTCTGCGATATTTTGGTTGTAGTAGTAACTAGCCGCAGCAATTAATGGGATGATTATCGCCAGAAAAAAAACAGCTCTGATACCAGGGACTTCATTTCTTGTTGGTAAAGAAGTTGCGCCATAATTTGAGAGTGGTTGTGACAACAATTCTTCAGGAGGTCTAACTCTTCGAGTAACTTCAGGTTCTGTTTTAGCATCTGAATTTTCTATGTCTTTTATGCTTAAACCAAGCCATTCACCACAACTTGAACAAAACTCAATTGATTTGTCTACTGTAGCTGAGCAAGCCTTACATTCTACTTTTTCCATTTAATTAGCCTATTGTCCCTATTTATAAAATAATACAGTAACATTCAAATAACAATATTGTTCAAATAATAAAGAGGAATATGAACTTAAACAATAACACAAGTGCAAGTCAGTTATTACCAGGCCAACCTTTAAGGATTGGTGTTGATTTAATTGCTGACAAAAAAGCAGGAGCACTAATCGTCATAGGTTCAACAACAAAATTAGAAAAAATTTCTTCAGGCGGACTAACTTTAAATGATTGTGAATTTTCACCTGAGATGCTTTCAGAATTATCAAAAATGGATGGCGCTATTGTTGTAAATGAGAGTGTTACAAAAATTTTAAAAGCTAATGTTCATTTAAATCCAAGTGACTCAATTTCTACCACACAAACCGGAACAAGGCACAGAACTGCAGAACGAACTTCAGCTTCTACTGGTTTGACAGTGATAGCTGTATCTGAAGAAACCTCTTTAATTAAAGTATTTGAAAACCTTCAGACTATAGAGTTGGAGGAGTCATCAGCAATACTAGGAAGAGTTAATGAATCTTTGCAATCAGTTGACAGGATGAGAAGAAGGTTTGACGACGCTGTAACAAATTTAGGAGATCTTGAGATTGAAAACACACTAACAAATCAAGAAGTTTTAGAAGTTATTCAAAGAGGAGAACTTCTTACTCGGCTTGCTAACCAAGTCAAAGCTGAAGCACTTAAACTTGGTGAGGATGCAGGATTGATTATGATTCAGATAGATTCTTTAGAATCAGGTGTTCTAAATACATTAAATCTTGTTTTGAAAGACCATCTTCCAGTAAGGAAATTTAGAACTACCACTAAGTCCAAGCTTCCTCTTGATGACATATCAGTATCAAAAGGATATAGGGTTCTCGCAAGATTACCTGGATTACCTGAAAATTTACATGATCAAATTATTCAAAAATTTAAAACATTACCAAAATTACTCACTGCTTCACCAGAAAAATTGTTTGAAGTTGAGGGTATTGGAAGAAGTAGGGCACAACAATTAAGAGATTATTTCGATACATTGCTTAAAAATATAGGTTTTTCATATATAAATGGACATTAAATAGTTCTGAATATATAGTATTGTTGACATCTATGGCAACAAAAACAAAAAAAACTACTGATAAATATAAACCAAACCAATTTGTAGTTCATCCCCACCATGGCGCTGCAAAAGTTGTTAGAAAAGTTAACAAGAATGTTGAAATTTTTGATGAAAATGGTGAAGTAAAATCAAAACGCAGACAATATTTTGAGATTGAAGTCCTTACAGATGGATTACTAGTAATGGTGCCAGTAGAAAATGTCGATGAAGTTATAAGACCTGTTATCTCAAAAAATGCAGTCTCAAGAAAAGTGTTTCCTATATTTAAAGAAAAACCAGAAGAGGCAGGAACTAATTGGAGTAGATGGTACAAAGTTTTGACAGAAAAAATGACTTCTGGAGATGTTATACAGGTTGCTGAAGTTGTTAGAGACCTTACACACGCTCAAATTAACAAGGGCATCTCGCCTGCACTTAAGAGAATGCTCGCAAAAGCAAGAACAACTCTAGCAAGTGAAATAGCATGTGCATTAAGTATTGATGAAGAAGCAGCTGTAGAAAAAATTAACCAATATCTTCCAGAGGAAGACCCTGACGACGGTTTATAATTTATATATAAATCAAAAGAGGCATAATGCTTGTAGGTAATGGTTTTGATATACACAAACATTCTAATGATGAAAAATTAGTCCTCGGAGGGATATCGGTCGAAGGACCTGGTTTTGAAGCTCATTCGGATGGAGATATAGTTCTACATTCACTCAGCGATGCATTGCTTGGATCTAAAGCAAAAAAGGATCTAGGTTTTTATTTTCCATCTAATGAAAGTACGCCGAAAAATATATCGAGCGTGGAAATGTTAAATAAAGTTTTAGAAATTATTGAGTATGACAAAGTAGTTATAAACAATATTGACATAACTGTTCTTTCACAAGTTATAAATATTTCAAAAATATCTGAGGCTATTATCTCAAATCTTGCTGATTTACTAAGGATTGACAAACAATTAATAAATGTAAAGGGTAAGTCTTTTGATAACCTAGGTGTGATTGGAGATGGCATAGCATCAGCTTGTATTGCATTAGTTTCGGTGAAAGATGCTTAAACTACATAATACATATTCCAACACTGTTGAGGAGTTTAAACCAAATTCAGATAATGTAAAAATTTATCTTTGTGGCCCAACAGTACAATCTTCACCACACATTGGGCATGGACGATCTGCTGTAGTTTTTGATTTTTTAATTAGATATCTGGTTTATCTAGACTATGAAGTTAATTTTGTTAGAAATATAACTGATATTGAAGACAAAATAATTGAAAGGGCAGCAGAAGAAGGAATTACTACCAAGGAATTAGCTGATCGAGTAACAAAAGAATTTCAAGATGCCTATAAAAGCCTGAATTGCTTACCACCAGATAATGAACCTAAGGCTACTGAGACTATAGATCATATAATAAATTTTATTGAGATCCTAATTGAAAATGGATATGCATATGTAACACAATCAGGTGTTTATTTTGAAGTCACTAACTTTAAAGATTATTTGAAATTATCGGGTAGAAATAAAGATGAAGTCATTTCTGGAACCAGAGTTGACATAGAGTCTGATAAGAAAAATACTGAAGATTTTGCACTATGGAAGATTTCAAAGGAAAACGAACCTTCTTGGAATTCACCTTGGGGAGATGGGAGACCTGGGTGGCACATTGAATGCTCTGCCATGATAGATAAAATATTCGATTCAGGCATTGACATTCATTGTGGAGGTAATGATTTAATTTTTCCTCACCATGAAAATGAGCTTGCACAATCTTCTGCTGCATTTGAAAATCAAGTATTTGTAAAATACTGGTTACATAATGGCATGATTAACCTTTCAGGACAAAAAATGTCTAAATCGGAAGGTAATATAAAACTCCTAAATGAATATATAGATAAGTTTGGTGGAAATATTATTAGATTTTTCTTTTTAAGATCACACTATCGAAAGCCACAGGAGTTTTCTGAAGGCTTATTAGAAGAGTCAAAAACAACTTTTAAAAGAATACAGGATTTCACAAGTGGTGTTGAGGCTAATGTTTCCGATTTATCAGTTATTGAAACATTCAAAAATTCTATGAATGATGATTTAAATACACCAAAGTTTTTAGGAGAAATCTTCGAAAAAATGAATAATCTAAGCAATTACAGTCAAGATGAAGAGAAAAATTTAAAAGAAACTATCAAATTTATATTTGAAATCTTAGGTTTTAACTTTGATATTAAAGATAATGTAAAAATAAATCACGATGAACTTTCCAAATTTTTCAATACATTTCAAATAAATTATGACAATTTAGAACAAGCAATGGAAGAATTTCTTGCAAAAAGAGAAAAACTTAGAAGTGATAAGGATTTTAAGCAAGCTGATGTTATGAGAGATAAATTAAAAGAAATAGGCTTGTTAATTAAGGATGGTGATGATAGTGCCTGGTATTGGGAAAATAGTTGAAGGAATTAATTCAGTAAACAGTGCTATTGATTCTGATCGGGCAGAAAAAGTTATCTTCTTAGAATCTGATAAAACTACATCACATCGTTTAGAGCTATTAATTGAGAAAGCAAAAAATAAAGGATTAATAGTTGAAAAAATTATTAAAAAAGATAGTTGGAAATATAACAATAGGCATTCGGTTGTTGCGCTTTGTACTCCCAAAAAGACCTATGATGAAAAAACTTTTGATCAGTTAACACTTAGCAACATTGTTGTACTGGATCATATTCAAGATACAAATAATTTTGGTGCTATAACCAGAACTTCATCAGCATTTGACTTTAACATAGTTTGCATCCCAAAAAAAAGATCAGTAAATATTTCAGAGAGAACTTTTGCAATTTCTTCAGGTGGTCTTGAAAATGTAAATATTGTTTTTTATAATTCTATTTTTTCTCTAATCAAGAAACTAAAGTCACTCGAGTATTGGACTGTAGGTTTGGAAATGAATACCAAAGAAGATTTATTGAATGTTGACTTAAATAATCAAAAAGTTGCCCTATTTATTGGTTCGGAAGAAAATGGATTAAGCAATGAGATACAAAACAAATTAGATTTAATTGTAAAAATAAATATGAACAACACTGTCGAATCACTTAATGCCTCTGTTGCTGCAGCGATTGCAATGAACCATTTTTTTAAAAAAAGTAGCTGATTCAATACTGATTTTGCTATTATTTTACTGTTTGCCGGAGTAGCTCAGTGGCCAGAGCAGCCGACTTGTAATCGGCAGGTCAGGGGTTCGACTCCCCTCTCCGGCTCTGAGTGATTAAGTATATAAATTCTATTAAAATTTTTATATTTTCAATAATAGCTGTTCAAATTGCCCTGTATTTTTTTGGTTATCTGAGACCTTCTATTATCTATGACTATATTGATTTTTTCCCTTTTACTATTATTCCTGCATTTATTTATTTATATTTAAACATCAAAAAAATTACCAATAGGATTTATTTTTATCTATCAATATATCTTTCAGCAGTTTTATTATTGTTTCCTATCGCTCAGATTTTTGATGCAAAATTTCTAACAACTTATAGTTTCCCTTCATATCTAGAAAATAGGGAACTCAACAAAGATTCAGAATATTTACTTGTTATTGATACAAGTGGAAGTATAAATTTAAATACTTTTAATGAAACAGGTTATACGGCCGACGTTATAGATAAACCAGGAAATATAGGTTACCCAGAAGCAGTTGAAACTTTAGTTGGAGAACCTAAAGCTGTTTTGTTTCGAGAAATACAAACATCAACACTTTTAAAAGTTGCAGGATGGAATGTCAATATTGGAAATAAAAACATGTGGCAACTAAATTTAATATCTTTCAATTCCGAAATAAATTTAGACAATATTAAATTAAACGATTCAAGAATCGCAGGTACTGGAAGTATCTTTCTTGGTGAAGGATTAGAAGTTGAAGAATTGAAGATAAATGGAAATTTTGAAGTTAGGGTATCTGAAGATTTGGCTGTTGTAGTTATAGGAAAAGTAGAGACCCCAGCCTCATGGATAGGTGCTACAATAGGATATTTAAACCAAGCTGATGAAGTATACAAATTAAAAATAATCGTAGAGGATGGTTCTGATGTTAAGTTTTATGATGAAGAAGAAGGTTCATAATTGTTAGATCAACTTGGTAATGGGCTTCTATTAGGGATAATAATTTCTGTTGCTTCTGTTGCACTATCTTTGTTATATGGTGTTACAAGAATCGTTAATTTCGCTCATGGAGAAATTATTGCTCTAGGTGCGATTGCTACCTTATTTTTCTCAAGCCCACTTGATTACAGAGTATTATTTTTAGAGAAATTTTCACCATTAGGTCTAAATTTTGCAATTTCATGTTTTTTAGCAATATTAGTGTGTGGTTTATTTGGTGGTTTATTAGAGGTATTTTTATTCCGACCTTTAAGAAAAAATGATGTCGGGAATATCGCTGTATTAGTTGTAACTATTGGTCTTTCAATATTGGTAAGACATTTATATTTACTTTTCGCTACTGGTAAAGTGCAGAATTTCCCACTTGAGTTACAAAGAAGACAAACTTACTTGTTTTTTGACATGACTCCAAGGAACTTTAATGTTTTGATTGCTGGAATAATTGTAATGATTATTGTTGGACTTCTTTTAACTTACACTCGTTTAGGAAAAGCGATGAGAGCTGTGAGAGACTCGGAAGAACTTTCGAGTGTTTCTGGAATCAATTCAGATAATATTATTTTAATTACGTGGGTTTCATCGAGCATGTTGGCTGGGTTAGCTGGAATATTCCAGGCCACTATCAATGATGTCAGGTGGAATATGGGATTTTTAATACTACTCCTCATTTTTGCTGGAACTGTCCTTGGAGGTATAGGAACTTCTTTTGGTGCAATGGTAGGAGGATTAATGATTGGAATAATGGTTCAAGTATCGGTTGGATTACCGTTTATGGAAGGTCATACTGAAGCTAAAAATGCAGTGGCACTTGCAGTAATGATTTTAATTCTACTGTTTAGGCCTCAAGGAATATTTGGAAAGAAAGAAAGAATTTCGTGACATCTACCAAAATTTCATTTAGATTTATTTTTGCTTTACTTGTCACTGCGTTTTCAATTTATCTAGTATTTTTCCTTAACCCAGATGGTGCTTTAAGAATTCTTTTAAATTTATTAACATTCGCGGGTATTTACGGACTTAGTGCTATCGGATTAAATGTTCATTTTGGATGGACTGGACTATTAAATTTTGGTCATGCTTCTTTTATGGGAGTCGGTGCTTATGTTACCTTACTTTTAATGCCTCACGCAGCTGGTAGAGAAGGTGAAGTTACAACTACAGGTTTACCATTTTTTGCAGCATTAATTTTAGGCATTATGGCTGCTGCTTTATTTGGATTATTACTTGGCCTTCCAGCTATAAGATTACGGGGTGATTACTTAGCAATTGTAACAATCGCTGCAGCAGAAATTTTTAGACTACTCGTCAGAGATCTAGAGTCAATCACAGGCGGCGTATACGGCATAATAAACTACACGGAAAATTTTCAAAAATACAGACCTTTATTCATTGATAATTTTTCAGAAAATTTAGGATTTTCACCTTCACAAGCTTGGGTATGTTTAGCTGCATGGGTTTCCATATTTTTTACTGTATTGTTACTTAAGCGTTTAAGCAACTCACCATGGGGGCGTGCATTAAGAGCCGTAAGAGAAGACGAAGATGCTGTTAGAGCAATGGGTAAAAATGCAGTTTGGCTAAAACTTCAAAGCTTTATGCTTGGCGCAGGAATTGCTGGTTTATCAGGTGTTCTACTCGCATTTAATTATGGTTCTCTTGAAACAACAGTCTTTATTCCGTTATTAACTTTTTATGTATGGGCAATAATGATTTTGGGCGGAGTAGGTACAATTACAGGACCAATATTTGGATCAATTATATTCTGGGTAATTATTTCAGAGACTGACAGATTGGCCTATCTATTATTCGAAAATGCAAATGGTCAACAATTAGCAGGTGTAAGGTTTCTCTTAGTCGGAGTTTTAATTATGTTTCTTATGATATTTAGACCAAGTGGGTTATTAGGAAAGAAAGAAGAGCTACTTTTAGATGTCAAATAATCTTATTTCTGTAAATAATTTAAAAAAATCTTTCGGTGGCTTAAAAGCAGTCGACGTCCAAGATTTATCTTTTAAAGAAGGTGAGCTTACATCGATAATTGGTCCAAATGGTGCTGGTAAGACTACCTTTTTCGATTTAATCTCCGGATTTCAAAATGCAGATAGTGGGAGTATTTTTTTAAAGGACAAAGATATTTCAAATGCACAACCTTATAAAATTGCGAGAATGGGCATGGTTAGAACTTTTCAGCTTACAAAAGTTTTTGACAGAATGACAGTTATGGAAAATCTATTATTTTCTGGTTCAAATATAAAAAATGACTCTTTTTTAAGATCATTTATTAAATTAAATTCTCAGAAATTATATGAAAACAGTCTTAGAGAAAAAGCTAATGAAATAATGAATGATTTGAATATTGGACATATGGCAAATTCTTATGCAAGAGAATTATCAGGTGGTCAAAAAAAACTGTTAGAACTGGCAAGATCAATAATCAATGAACCAGAAATTTTGCTTTTAGATGAGCCATTGGCAGGGGTCAATCCAAAGTTAGCCGAGGATATTTTATCTCTCATTACAAAATTATCTGATAGCGGAATCACAATAGTCATGGTCGAACATAATATTGAAGCCGTGATGAAGATTTCTGAGAGAATTGTTGTACTAGCCGAGGGTTCACTTATTGCTGATGGCATACCTAATGAAATTAGAACAGATAATAATGTAATTGAAGCCTATCTTGGAAAAGCTGATGAATAAAACAATTTTAGAATGTAACGGAATTGCAGCAGGTTATGTAAAGGGTTTAAATATTTTGCAAGGAGTTGACCTAGTTGTTTATGAGGGTGAAATTGTTTCAATCATTGGACCAAATGGAGCTGGTAAATCAACTTTGTTAAAAGCAATTATGAGTTTAATTAAAGTATCTGCAGGTAGATTTTATATAAATGGAATTGAAAAAACTAATCTTTCAACACACAAAATTGTCACGGAGGGAATAGGCTATGTTCCTCAAGTAGCAAATGTATTTCCTTCTTTAACTATTGAAGAAAATCTAGAAATTGGTGCATGGAGTGTAAATAATAAAAAAGAATCAATAAAGAATATTTATACGAATTTCCCAATGTTATCTGAGAGAAAAAAGGATAAAGCTGGAAACTTATCTGGTGGACAGCGTCAAATTCTTGCTTTAGCTAGGGCTTTAATCACTTCACCTAATCTGTTATTGCTTGATGAACCATCAGCAGGGTTATCACCAGTAGCTATAAACGAAGTATTTGATTCAATCAAAGAAATAAATGACTCAGGTGTCTCAATATTATTAGTTGAACAAAATGCTAAAAGAGCACTTGCGTTCAGCGATAGGGGCTACGTTCTTGATCAGGGTAGGAATGCTTATCAAGGAAAAGGTGAAGAACTACTTAATGACCCTCGAGTAATTGATTTATATCTAGGAAAGTTATAAAAAAAAGGCCTGATTTCTCAGGCCTTTTTTTAAATCTAATTAAAGATTATGAACCGAAGTCTACTGATTTTAGAACTGGGTTAGTATCACCCTCTGTTGTCCAAATATCGTATGTAGCAGCAGTAGGATCACCAACTGCATTTAATTCGATTTCACCAGATGCGCCAACATAGTCAACATCAACACCGTCTGCTGCAAGTGCTATACATGCAACTCCGATACATTTTTCACCACCAGATGATGCAGCAACTAAACCAGAAGCAATTTCTGGGCCAGTTACACCATTAGCAGCAGCTGATATTGCCATTAACATAACAGCATCATAAGCTTGTGGAGCAAAGATGAATGTTGGTGAGCCATCTGCAGAAACTCCTGCATAAGCTGCTTCAAATGCATCTTTTGCTTCACCTGCAGCTGAACCTGGTGCTGTACCCTTGAATCCATCAAGTGCAGTTCCAAGACCACACAATGATGCAAGACCAGCATCTTTAACACCGTCAGTCATGTACCAAGGTGTGTCAAGAAGACCTTGTTCGAATGCAGGTTGAAGAACACCACAACCAGTTTCTGGGAATAAAATTCCAACAATAGCATCTGGAGCACCTTTACCAACAGCTGTTACTTCAGAAGTAAATTCTGTAGCATCAGTTGCGTGGTATACGATAGTCTTTACTGTTCCACCAGCTGCTTCAAAAGCTTGCTAATACATCACCTTGAAGAAGATCTGATGGAGCAGTTCTTGCATAAAATCCTTTTTTATCAATTTTTGTAAATTGAGGACTTGTATTTGATGGAGACACCATTACAACTTCTGCTGCAATTGCTGTGTCAAGAATAGCTAGTGAGGTACCGCTACATGCAGCTCCCATAACACCTTGAGCACCTTGGGCAATTACATCATTTAAACTTGTAAGAGCTACAGCTCCATCACAACCACTATCACCTTCAATAAGTTGAACTGGTTGTCCGTTTATACCGCCAGCAGCGTTGATTTGCTCAACAGCAAGAGCTGCACCTAGTGCAATACCAGGTCCTAACGATGCAAGGTCACCAGATAATGGCATTAAAGATGCCAAAATTAATGGATCACCAGCAGGCGCAGGAGCAGCTGTAGTTGTAGGGGCTTCAGTTGTTGCAGGTGCTTCAGTTGTTTCAACTTCCACTACTGCATCATCACTTCCACCATCACTACCGCCACAAGCCGCAGCAACAAGTGCTAAAATCGCAATCAAAGCCAAAGCTTTGCGATTCTTCATATATAATTTCCTTTCAGTCACTGAAATTAAAAAATCCTACTAATTTGTAGGAATTATTAAACAATAGCGGATATTTAGTACTATTCAATAGCAGAATTAAATAATTTACAAATAAAATGAATAATAATGAGTGAAATAATCGAAAATTTACTAATTGATTTATCTAATCAACAGTATTTGGACATATTTATGTATGTTTTCATGCTTTATTTCCTCTATTTGGGATGGAAAAAAGGGGCAGTTTTTCAAATATTTTATCTATTTTCACTTTTAATTGCTGTTTCCCTAAGTTTTCGATATTCAGATGAGATTGGTGCATACATTAGCAGTTGGTTAAATTCAAATCTACAGTTGTCAGAAGTATTTGGGGGCATAATAATTTTTGTAGCAATATTAACTATTGCATCATTTCTACAAAATTTGTTAAATAATCGTATAAAGACTTCAGATTTAGGAAGCAAAGCTTTGGGAGCAGCCATATCACTTTTAGTAAGTAATTTAATTCTGACTTTAATTTTTACTGCACTAAACATAGTAAATCTTCCAACCTTATTTGAAAATTCGGTAAAAGAATCAAATCTTGTTAATTTCTATGTAAGCCCTGAAGGATCACCTCAACAAACTTTAGAAGTGATTATCGGTACAGATTTGTTAAAAGTTGTAAATAGGATTAATTATTTAACCGGGAAATCATCTGTAGTCGTTGATGATGATGGTTGTCTAGAAATTCCAAGATATAATGAATCCAATCTTCAGTCGCGACAAGATTTTTCTATAGAGATTTATAACTTACTTTCTCTAGAGAGACAAAATGAAAATGTTGATGGACTTGAGTTAAATCAAATATTATCCAATGTTGCTCAAGCTTATGCATATGAAATGTATGTCGGTGGTTTTTGGTGTCATCAGAATCCAAATAATGGTGAAAGTGTAAATGAAAGACTCTCAAAAGTTGGCTTTCCTTTTACAACAGTTGGAGAAAACTTAGCAATTGCATCAACTGTAAGGTCAGGACATCAAAGCTTAATGCAATCAGATTCACATAGAAATACTATTTTAGATAATGAATTTCGCAGGGTAGGTATTGGAGTAGTATCAGGACCGATTGGACTAATAATTGTTCAGGTTTTTTCATGAGTAGTATTGATATAAATTCTTTCGTAAAGATTTTAACTAAGGGTTTAAAGTTTTACCTAAAAAATGAAAAAGTCAAAATAGAAGAATCTGATTTTCAAATATTAGAGAATGAATTATTTTCTGAATTTTCTCTTCCGTATATCAACCAAACACAAACCCCAACTCAATTTTTAAACGAGTTTGTAAAAAATAAATATGATCTGAAGAAAATTATTACACCACAAAATTTAGGACCTGATGCACATGAACAAATTATGTTATGGGGCCTAACTAAAGCAAGAAAATTAAATGATTAATTCTGTAAGAAAAGACATATGGATTAATTCATATCCAATATTTCTATGGCTTGCGTTGGAACCAATAGTAGGGTTAATTGATTCAAAAATAGCAAGTATTATAAATCTAGATACTCTCTCTGCTATTGGGATTGGTGAAACAATTTATTTTGTTTTCATCTGGGTTTTTATATTTTTAGCGTACGGAACAACACCACTTGTATCATCATTAAATACAAAAAATGAAGTAAATAAATTAAATTATTTCATAAAGTTTGGAAGAAATGTATCTATATTATTAGGTTTAATTTCATTCTTAATTCTTTATTTAAGTAGTGACTATTTTATTTCTACATTTGAGCCAACCAACAAGATCAAAGTTTTGTCATCTGACTATCTGATTTTTAGGTGTGTTGGGTTACCATTTTACTTAGTAAATATGCACTCAACAGCTGTTTTAAGGGGCCTTAAAGTAGCCAAGATCACTTTTTATAGTGCTTTTATAGTTTCAGCTTTCAATATAGTTTTTAGCTTGTTTTTTGGTTTATTCTTAGGTTTTGGTGCAGCTGGAATTGGTTTTGCAAGCTCACTTGCTTTCTTTTGTGCGTCAATTTATTCAACTGTCGTATTAAAAAAGCACCAAAACACCCTTTCCTCGACAAGTGAAAATGTTGACAAAGTTAGCATGAGAAAGAAATTTTTCAGTGTTGGTGTTTATATACTCATTCGGTCACTATTTTTGACTCTTTTCATGGCCTACTTAAGAAATAGGTCTTCATTAATGTCAATGGAAGAAATTGCTCTACAGCATATTCTTTTACAACTTTGGTCTGTTGGATATATTTTTGTCGATGCAATAGCAATAGCCTCACAATGCTGCTAGTAGTTTTGATTCATTACTAAATACAAATTTAAAATTGATGGTAGCTGCAAGTTTATTTATTGGTTGTTTTGCATTTCTTTGGGATGGAATTTTGTTGGGACTTGATAAGTCAAAAGAATTCTCACTGTTAACTGTAATTTCTTCAATTTCAGGATTTTTAATTTGTAGTTATCTTCTAAGAGATGAAAATACTATATCTACACTTTGGTTAAGTTTAAATGTTAGTTTGGTAATTAGAGCAGTATTAGGATATGTATATCAAAAATAGTCTAGTCAACTGCCTTTAGAACTGGTCTATCAAGGTAATAGCTCAAAATTTGTAATTCTTGGGAGAGGTCAACAGATCTTATTTGTTCATCTGGTACATTTTTGAGAAGTACGGGTGCAAAGTTAAGAATTGATCTTACCCCACATCCAATTAATTGATCTGCAACACCTTGAGCATATTCGCCAGGAGTCGCAATTATTCCAATTGCTACATTGAATTTTTCACAGTACTTTTCTAAATCACTTAAAGGTTTGATAACTAAACCTGCAACTTGACTATTAATTTTCTTGGGATCATCATCAAACAGTCCAACAATTCCAAAACCTTTTTCTCTAAATCCACCATAATGTGCCAAAGCTGACCCCAAATTACCAATACCTACAATTACGGCACTCCAGCCTTCAACAAGTCCAAGTTCAAGCTGAAGTTGATTTCTAAGAGTAGAGATATCATAACCAACACCTCTAGTGCCTAGGGTACCAAGATATGACAAATCTCTTCTTACTTGAGCATCATTTACTTTTGCTAGTTCAGCTAACTTACTTGAGGAAATACCAATATCATCATCACTAACTAGATCCAGGCACTGTAAATACAGCGGCAATCTCTTTACCGTAGCTGGTGGTATTTTCTTATTTTCTTTCACTAATGCACAATCTAATTAGATACTGAAATTATATGTAATTATTTAAAGTTATTTATTAGCTTTATTTAGTTTCGTATTAATGGAAATACAATGTAAGTTAGTAAAATATGGAAAAAAGCCCTAAAAATTATGACGTTTTAATAATTGGTGCCGGCCCAGCTGGTGCAAATGCTGCTATTTCTTATAAAAACTTAAATCCCAACTTAACAGTTGGATTAGTTGATAAAGCAATATTTCCAAGAGATAAATCATGTGGTGATGCGATTGGCCCCGGAGTAATAAGTGCATTAAAAAGATTTAACAATGAACATATTTTAGATGGTGAGCCACAAGTTGTTTCAACAACTCTTTACGGGCCGGAAAACATTGGTATTCAAAATTATATTCCTGAAGTAAAAAATAAGGAAGATTCAATCGTATATGTTATTCCTCGGGTAGACCTAGATAATAGAATATTGGACTTAGCTAAGGAATGTGGAGTTGATGTTTATGAAGGATATAGTTTTGTAGACTTCACTTCTAATTTGGACAAAAGTTTAAATGTACAAATCAAGAATGAAAATGAAAACCTAGAATTTTTAACAAAGATTCTTGTAGGAGCTGATGGAGCAAATTCAAGAATCAGAAAAAAATTAAGTTATAAATCGAATTCTGATTGGCATAAAGCAATTGCCATAAGAGCTTACATTGATAGTCCTAATTACCTAGAGGTATTCAATGAGAGGACGCTAATGTTCGAAATAAATGTATCAGCAGACAAAGGATATGCTTGGGCATTTCCAAGCAAGGGTAATTTGTTAAATATAGGAATAGGCGTTCCAGTAAGCATATTTAAAAAAGACAAATTAGATATTAATGTACTGCTTGATAATTTTGTATCTGAGCTTGAAAGCAGAGGAGTAATTGTTGAAAATATTAGAAAACAAAAATCATATTTACTTCCTTTTGCTTCATCGAGACCAAAGCGAAATAAAGATCTAAATATTGCATTAATTGGAGATGCAAGCTCTATGATAAATCCGATGAGTGGAGAGGGTATATTCTACGGCATGGAAGCTGGTTATTTATTAGCTAAAAATACACATGAAATAATTCATTCATCAAAATTAAGTGATGGAATTGACTTATACGAAAAAGAGTTCAGCAAAAGATTCAGAAAACACTATTTAAGTTGTGCCTTAGCAAGACTAATTTTACAGAGTCCATTTATGACCAAAAGATTGTTAAGAGTTGCCTCAAATGATCAGGATACAATTGACTTTGTTGTGGAATTATTATTTGATGAAGCCTACCTAACGTTAAAAGAAGTCTTCAAAATAGCTTACAAATTTATAATTCCAACAAAACTTTTAGTACTTAGTTCAAAAAACTAATTAGCGAAATAATTTAACATATTATTGGTAGTACAATAAGAGTATAGCTTGTGAAAAATTTCACAAATATGGAGGGAACATGTTAGATTGGCTTCCGATACTGGTTATGCTGGTTGTTGCAGTTGGTTTTGCTTTGGCTTCACTTGGTGCTTCATATATATTATCGCCAAAAAAAGCAACGCCTGAAAAACTTGCACCCTATGAATGTGGGATTTTTCCAGAAGTTGAACCATCTCAAAGGTTTCCAGTCAAGTTTTACATGGTTGCAATGCTTTATATTGTTTTTGACATTGAAATAATATTTTTATTTGCATGGGCTACAAGGTTTAATGACTTAGGATGGTTCGGCATAGCTGCCATATCAATATTTACATTTTTTGTTTTAGAGACTCTTTACTATGTTTGGAAAAAAGGAGTACTAGATTGGAACATTCCACGTAGAGAGAGATACTTTAAAGAAGAATTGCAGGAGGTAGCATAATGTACACTCCTGACAATATCTTCACAACAACTATTGATAAAGCTGTCAGATGGTCAAGGACTCAGTCAATGTGGCCAGTCACATTTGGACTTGCATGCTGTGCAATAGAAATGATGGCTGCTGGAAGTGCTAAGTATGATTTAGCAAGATATGGAATGGAAGTTTTTAGAGCATCACCTCGACAAGCAGACTTGATGATTGTAGCTGGAAGAGTATCTCAAAAAATGGCACCAGTGTTAAGACAAGTTTATGATCAAATGGCTGATCCTAAATGGGTAATCGCTATGGGCGCTTGCTCTTCAACTGGCGGAATGTTTAACAACTATGCTTTAGTTCAGGGTGTAGACCACATAGTTCCAGTTGATATTTATGTTCCCGGATGTCCACCAGGACCACAGTCTCTTATGCACGGAATTTTAACTTTACACGACAAAATAATGGATGGAGAGATAAATAGATGAACCCTGAAATTATTAGTACCTCAACAGAAGAATATAAAGAACTAATCGAATCCCTAAAAAAAGATGGATTTGAAATGATGGTAGACCTAACAGTAGTTGATTGGTTTAGAAAAAAAGAACCTAGATTTGAAATAGTCGTTCAATTTTTATCAACTTCAAAAAATGCACGTAAGACAGTAAAAGTATTCGTTAATGATGAAGATTTAACAATACCTTCAATAACTGAAATATACCCTAGTGCAAATTTTTATGAAAGAGAAGCCTATGACATGTTCGGTATCGTTTTTGAAGACCATCCAGATCTAACAAGAATCTTAATGCCTGATGATTGGGAAGGACATCCATTAAGAAAAAATTATGGATCTGGAAGAATACCAGTCCAGTTTAAAAATGCGCCAAAGGTTGATTAAGTGAAAAATAATAAAATTAAAAAAAGTAAGCTCAGTAATTTTAAAAATAAATTAGATTTTTGGGCTACAAATTCAGAAGAAGGTGGCTGGAATATATCTTCAACTGACGAAGGTTCTCAAAAAATGCTTGAAAACGAAAATGAAAAGCAAATAAAAATTCAGACAGGAACCGAAGTAGTTGATGATTTTGTTATTGATGAGGATACTTCTGACGATGAAAGAATGATAGTAAATATGGGACCTCAGCATCCTTCAACTCATGGTGTTTTAAGACTTCAGGCAGAGCTTGAAGGAGAGGTTGTAAGGCGTGTTAAGCCAATTATTGGATATTTACATACAGGTATGGAAAAAACTGGTGAAGAATTAAATTATTTTCAAGGTCCAACTAACACAACAAGAATGGACTATCTTTCCCCCTTATTTAACGAGTTAGTTTTCTCTCTCACAACTGAAAAACTTATTGGTATTGAAGTGCCTAAAAGGGCAGAAACAATAAGAATTTTGATGACCGAACTTAATAGGGTTTCGTCACATTTAGTTGCTCTTGCGACTGGCGGAATGGATATAGGAGCTTTATCCATGATGATTTTTGGCTTCAGAGAAAGAGAGTTAATTTTAAATTTCTTTGAAAAAACAACAGGGCTAAGAATGAACCATAACTATATAAGGCCTGGTGGAGTAGCAGCAGATTTACCTGATGGTTGGCAGAAAGATGTTGAAGAAATTTTGAAAATAATACCTGAAAAGCTACAAGATTATGACGACATGCTCCTGGATAATCCAATTTGGAAAGGAAGATTACAAAATGTTGGAATCCTCACAACAGAGGAGTGCTTTGCTTATGGCGTAACTGGACCAAGTTTAAGAGCTTCTGGGTATTCTTGGGATTTAAGAAAGTCTCAACCTTACTCGGGAATTGAAAATTATGAATTTGATGTTCCAACTTTAACTGAAGGAGACGTGTTTGCTAGATGGAGAGTAAAAGTATTAGAAATTTTTGAAAGTCTAAAAATCATTGAACAAGCAATGAACAATATGCCAAAAGGCCCTTATAAAGTACAAGATAAAAAAATTACACCACCCCCACGCAAAAGATTAGATGAATCAATGGAAGCTCTAATTCATCATTTTAAAATTTATACTGAGGGTTTTAAAGTTCCAGAGGGCGATGCATATGTTGCCGTTGAGTCACCCAGAGGAGAGCTAGGTTGTTACATAGTTTCCGATGGTTCAGCAAAGCCTTACAGAATGCATGTCAGAGGGCCTTCTTTTTGTAATCTTCAAGCACTACCTGTCATTATGACTGATAGTCCAATTGCAGATGCTGTTGCTGCAATAGCTTCCTTAGATCCCGTGATAGGAGATGTAGATAGATGAGTTGGGATGATAAATTATTAAAACAGGCAAAAAAAATAATTAAGCTCTATCCTCAAAAAAGATCCGCACTAGGTCCTCTTTTGCATTTAGCACAAAGTAAGGATGGCTATATTTCTGATGACTCAATAACTGTGATAAGTGAATTAGTAGGTATAACAGAAGTACAAGTGAAATCAGTTTCGACGTTTTACTCAATGTACAAACAAGAACCTACTGGAAAGTACTTATTAAGTGTTTGTAAATCAATATCATGTGAGATCAATAATTCAAGCGAAGTAATAAATAAAGTTCAAGAATTTACGGGCTTAAATAATAATGAAACTGATGAAGAAGAATTATTCACCTTTGAGGCTGTGGAATGTATTGGTGCTTGCGGTGGAGCTCCAGCAGTACAAGTCAATTATGAGACAGTTGAGGGTGTAACTCCTGAAAATGCAATAAATTTGTGCAAATGGTTAAAAGAAACAAAACCAGATGTTGTTGTAGCTGATGAAATGCAAGAAAATTTCGGAGGTATAAAATCTTTTGATTGGGCTATTCAAGATAACTCTGGTGCTACCTCCACGGCTCCAGGCTTTCAAACTTTAAAGACAACTAAGGTAAAAAAATGAAAGAAACCATTCTTCTTACAAAACACATGCGAGATAATCCGGAAGATAGCCATCTAATTGATAGTTATGAAAAAAACAATGGGTACTCGACTGCAAAAAAAACAATATTAGAAAGCTCTCCTGAAAAAATATTAGAAGAAATTAAGGCATCAAATATAAGAGGAAGAGGTGGTGCAGGGTTCCCAACTGGAGTTAAGTGGGGATTTTTGGCTGAAGATGAAGATCGATATTTAGTAATAAATGCAGACGAGTCAGAACCAGGTACATTCAAGGATAGGATTTTATTGGAAAGAGATCCTCACCAACTCATTGAGGGAATTATCATTACTTGTTTTTCAGCAAACATAAAAGAAGCTTTTATATACATAAGAGGAGAGTATGCGAAGCCTGCTAGAAGAGTTCAGCAAGCAGTAGAACAAGCATATCAAAAAGGATATTTGGGAAAGAATATTTTTGGTTCTGAGATCAATCTTGACATAGTTGTCCATCTAGGAGCAGGTGCATATATATGTGGTGAAGAAACTGCACTGCTTAATTCACTCGAAGGCAGAAGAGGAGAACCAAGACTAAAACCTCCTTACTTCCCAGCAGTAAAAGGTTTATATATGAAACCAACTTTGGTAAATAACGTTGAAACAATTTCCTCTGTACCTTGGATAATTGAGAATGGTGGAGAAGAGTACAACAAATTGGGAGTTGAAGGCTCTACAGGTACTAGAATTTTTAGTTTGTCTGGACATGTAAATAACCCAGGAAACTATGAAATTGAAATGGGCAGTTCTTTTGGTGAATTTGTAGAAACACTTGGTGGGGGTATAAGAAATAATAAAAAAGTTAAAGCTTATATACCTGGAGGTGCTTCTGCACCATGGTTTAGAGGAGATCAGCTAGACATAAAAATGACAATTGATGATGTAGCTAACAACAATTCAATGCTTGGCTCAGGTGCTGTGGTAATGATGGATGAAGATACGAATCTTGTAAGTGCGGCAAAAAGCATAGTCAGTTTTTTTGCACATGAATCATGTGGCCAATGTACTCCATGTCGTGAAGGAACAACGTGGCTTGAAATGATACTAGATAGGATAGCTAGTGGTAGAGGGAGAACTTCTGATATGAATTTACTACTCGATGTTTGCGACAACATCTCTCCAGGCTTGTCATGGCCACCTAAAATGACCACAATTTGCCCCCTTGGTCCATCTGCAGTTTCTCCAATTACTTCACTAATGAATGATTTTAGAGATGAGGTAGAGAGTTTAATTCCTACGAAAGTTCTTTTATGAGTGAAAAAGTTAATTTAAATGTTAACGGTATAGAAATTGAGTCTGATCCTAATAAGTTATTAATTGAAGCATGTGAAGACTCTGGAATTCACATTCCAAGATTTTGTTGGCACAAACGCTTAGATCCCGTCGGCATGTGCAGAATGTGTCTAGTTGAAGTTGAAACACCAAGAGGCAAAATGTTGGTGCCATCTTGCACAACTGAAGTCAGTGATGAAATGGTTGTTGATACAGAATCTGATGTCGTAAAAAAAGCTCAAGAGGGAGTTCTTGAATTTTTATTGATTAACCACCCTCTTGATTGTCCTATATGCGATAAAGCTGGAGAGTGTCCGCTTCAAGATCAAACAATGGCTTACGGCCCAGGAGAGAGTCGTTTTGTTGAGGAAAAAAGACATTTTGAAAAACCAATAAATATATCTGAAATAATATTGCTTGACCGAGAGAGATGTATTTTATGCGCAAGATGTACACGGTTCTCAGATGAAATTTCAGGTGATCCGTTAATTGAGTTTATCCAAAGAGGAAATAAAACAGAAGTTAACACTTTTCCAAATGAACCTTTTAAGTCATACTTTTCAGGTAATACTGTTCAGATTTGTCCAGTTGGCGCTTTAACTTCTACATCTTATAGATTTAAAGCAAGACCTTGGGACCTAAAATCTACTAGATCAACTTGCAACGGCTGTTCTATGGGTTGTTCAATAGAATTAAATTCATCACAAAATAAGATGTTAAGAATTCTTGGTGTCGATAATGACGCTGTTAATCAAGGCTGGTTATGCGATAAAGGTCGATACAATTTTGAGTATTTGAATTCTGATTCAAGATTAAAAACACCTCTTAAAAAGATTGATAATGAATTAGTAGAAATCGAGATTCAGGATGTATATTCTGAACTTTCAGAAGTTATAAAAGACAGACAAACAAAAGTTAACTTTTTACTTGGTTCAAATTTAACAAACGAAGATTATGTTGCATTTAGAGAATTTTCAGAGATTATTTCTCAATCTGAAAAAAGTTTTTATTTAAATGATGACATGTTGCATCCAGGATTTTTTGGTGAAAATGTAGAATTAGCTAAAGTCGATGATTTAAACTCATCTGACGCAATAGTTGTGTGGGCTGAAGATTTGAAAGAAAAAATTCCTGTTCTTTATTTAAGAATTCGCCAGGCAGTAAAAAATGGAGTTAAGTTACTTGTTTTTGGCCATACGAATGAAACCTTAAGTGACATTGCAGATGTATTTTATGGTAAAGAAACAGTCTCAGAAAATTTCGAAATAGTAAAAGATATTTCTAAATTGAAAGAAATTAAAGAATTAGTAATAGGTAATAATATTACTGCAATTTTGGGTAAATCCACGCCACATCAGTCTGATAAAAGTGTCACAAAATTATTTGAATTTTTAAATTCAAATTCAAATTTAAAAGTATTAAATGCCTATTCAAAAGGCAATACTTATGGAGCCTTTCAAACTTTAGAAAATGTAAAAGGACTAAATGATTTTGTTAATGACATTTCAGAAGAAAACACAGACCTATTATTTATTGTTGGCGCAGACCCTGTTGGCCGCTCTGTATATTCAAATCAAATAAAATCAATCATTGGAGGTCTTGATAAAGTTGTAGCATTAGACAATTTCAATCATGAAACTTCAGAACTGGCTAACTTTTTGATACCAATGAGTTCAACACTAGGTGAAAAAGAAGGTACTTTTACAAATATTGAATTTAGAACTTCTCGCATAGATAAACTTGTCCCATCTCCAGGGCAAACTGTTAGTGATTGGGAATTTATAACCAGTTTAATGAACTTTGCAGGACTAACAGTTGAGACAAATAGCTTAGAAAGCCTTAATAAAAAAGCTTATGAAAATCTTGAACCTTCTTTAAGTCCAGTGTTTGATAATTTAGATAAACCATCAAATTTAGATGGAATGGTAAATGTTTCTAAACCTAAAATTTCTTCTTCGGATAATAATTCAAATGAGGTCAAATTTTTTACTGGAGAAAAACTTTATGGAGATTCTGCTACTGAAAGACATTCCGATAGCATTTCTCTATTAGGTTCAAAAAAATACATTGAAGTAAGTGAAGGTGTAATTGAAAAATATAATTTAACTTCAGGTAAATGTACATTAATTCAAGATGAATTTGAAGTTGCAGTTAGTTATGAAGTTAATAAAAGTTTTCCTAATGACCTAATTTATATTCCAACAAATAGAAGGGAGTTAAATAAGTTTGACTTCTCAAGGGAAATTATGATTATACCCAGTCAGGTGAAAGAAGCATTAAATGTCAACTGAATTAATAATTGCATTAATTAAATCAAATATTGTTTTGGCTGTTTTGTTGACTAACACAATATTGTTGATATGGCTTGAAAGAAAATTAGTTGCTGGAATGCAGTCTAGAGTGGGGCCTGATAGAGCTGGTCCTTTTGGGATTTTACAAACTGTAGCAGATGCAATTAAATTATTATTAAAAGAGCAAATCATGCCTCTAAAAGCTGATAGAGCAATGTATCTGTTGGCGCCAATAATTGCCTTGGTACCATCATTTTTAATCTTCATGATCATTCCATTAGGTCCGGACTTAAACATTGAAATTGGTGGTAAAGAATATATTGTTGATTTTGTTGGTGCAGACTTAAACGTAGGTGTTCTTTATTTCTTAGCTTTGTCATCAATTGCTGTATATAGTGTAGTTTTAGCTGGGTGGTCTTCTGGATCTAAATACCCACTTCTCGGCGGTGTTAGAGCATCCGCACAAATGATATCTTACGAGGCAGCTATGGGATTATCTTTAGTACCAGTAATCCTATATTCTGGTTCACTATCTCTTGTAGATATAGTTAGTAGCCAATCAGGAAACTTATCAACAACGATTCCGATCCTTAGCTCAATTGTTTCATTTATTCCTAAATGGAATATTTTTCCTCAATTTATTGCATTTGGAATATTTTTCATAGCTGCTGTAGCTGAAGTAAATAGAGCGCCTTTTGACTTAGTCGAAGCAGAGCAAGAATTGGTTGGAGGGTTTCATACAGAATACTCTGGATTTAGGTTTGCTATGTTTTTCTTGGCGGAATATATAAATATGTTCAATATGTGTGCAATTACCGCAACCTTTTTTCTAGGTGGGTGGCTTGGTCCTACTTTTGAGGGGTTTTTGCCTCCAATATTATCTGCAATTATGCCAATAATTTGGTTAGGAGTTAAAACGTTTGCACTTTTATTCATATTTGTTTGGATAAGAGCCACATTACCAAGGCTCAGATATGATCAATTGATGGAGCTTGGGTGGAAAAGGCTTATACCAGCATCTTTAGTTTGGCTTATATTGTCCGCTATTGTTCTAGGATTAAGAGAGTTTGGTTTACCTTGGAGTTAAGTTATGAGTGACGGTTTTGGTTTAATAAAAGGATTGAAAGTAACTTTCAAAGAATTATTTAGAAAATCAGTTACCGACAAATATCCGAAAGAATTTAGAGAAAAGCCCCAAAGATTTCATGGTCGCCACGTTTTAAACAAATATGAAGACGGCATGGAAAAGTGTATTGGTTGTGAGTTGTGTGCAGGAGTTTGTCCAGCACAATGCATTTATGTTCGAGGAGAGGATAATCCAGAAGAGAACCCCGTAAGTCCTGGGGAGAGATATGGATTTATTTACGAAATCAATATGCTCAGATGTATTTATTGTGCTTTATGTGTGGAAGCCTGCCCAACTGAAGCAATCACTATGACTTCTCTTTTTGAGATGAGTGTTGCTAATAGGTCCGAGGCAATATTTGATAAAGAGGTATTAGTTGTAAAAGATGATGGAACTCCTAATACCCATGAGGAACAAACTAAGCTTACTAATTTTGATGATTTGAATACATCTGATGGATGGATGAGAGCAACTTCTCCTAATGGAAATCCAAATTTTCAAAATGTTGTAAATTGGTCAGGTTCACTTGGAGTAGGAAAGAAACCTCCTGAAGAAGGACAGACATTGGAGGAAGAGTAAGTTGGTTGAGGCGCTTTTATTCTTTGCTCCAGCAAGTCTCATTATCATAGGCGCACTCATTGTTATATTTGCCAAAAACCCTGTACACAATGCTATGGGTTTAGTTATGACACTGGTTTCCTTAGCGATAATTTATATAACTTTAAACGCAACTTTTGTTGCAATGGTTCAAATGTTAGTTTATGCAGGAGCAGTTATGACTCTATTTTTGTTTGTAATAATGATGATTGGGGTAGATAAAAAAGAACAAACTACTGACTCTATTAAAGGTCAAACATTTCTAGTGAGTGGAGTATTTTTAATTCTTATTTCCCTTTTAGCATATGTTGCAATAAGTTCAGACTTCAAGTGGGATCTCTGGTTCCCACCTGTTGAGTTTGATGCAGAAGGTACACCACAATTAATTGCAGGCACACTTTTTACAGAGTGGATATTTCCATTTGAAATCATTTCTTTACTTCTTATTGTTGCCACCGCTGCAGCTATAGCTTTAGCTTATGATACTAAGAAACGAAATAGTAATGCTTGAAGTAACTACCGATTGGTATCTTACACTTGCAGCGATTCTCTTTTCAATAGGGTTTCTAGGAATGATGATTAGAAAAAATGCTCTCATTATGTTTATGTGTATTGAATTAATGCTCAACGCAGTAAACCTAACTTTTATTTCTGCATCAAAACATTTTGGACAGGTTGATGGTCAAGTCTTTGTATTTTTTGTTCTTGTAGTAGCAGCAGCTGAAGTAGTAGTTGGCCTTGCGATTATTGTTTCTATATTTAGAAAGCAGTCATCTGCATCAGTAGATGTATTGAATGTATCAAGAGGTTAAATTGGAATTAATTTTTCTTCTCCCAATCTTTCTACCTTTTTTAACTGCTATCTTCCTTTTTCTAAACAAAAAATTATTTAATGAATTAATCACTAACTTTTTTACTTTAAATAGTGCGCTCTTGTCATTTGCAATTGCCGCTTATTCATTCATCTCCTTAGCGCTTGATAAATTTAAACCTGTAAACATTGAGTTGTTTCAATGGATTTCTAATCCTGATATAAGTATTGGTTTTATTCTTGATGGACTATCTGGAATTATGCTGATTTTGGTAACTGGACTATCTTTTGTAATTCAACTTTTTTCCACTTCTTATATGGAAAAAGACGAAAATCATTGTAATTATTTTGTGTATTTTAACTTTTTTGTTTTTTCAATGTTACTTCTAGTCATGTCATCAAACTTCTTAGTGATGTTCTTTGGTTGGGAATTAGTTGGTTTGAGTTCATATCTATTAATTTCATTTTGGTCTAAAAAACCAGCTGCTGCAAAAGCCGGTAATAAAGCATTTGTTATAAATAGAGTTGGGGACTTTGGATTTTTAATTGGATTAATGATTATTTTAGATACTTTTAATACATTTGATTTTTATAAAATTTTACAAAATACTACTGGAATAGCTGAGTCTACTATTACGGCAATATCCCTCTTTTTATTGCTAGGTGCTTTTGGTAAATCTGCTCAATTCCCTCTTTTTAGTTGGCTTCCAGATGCCATGGAAGGTCCAACTCCTGCAAGCGCTCTTATTCACGCAGCCACAATGGTTACCGCAGGAGTGTTTATGCTTGTTAGAATATCTCCCTTATTACAACACTCAAAAATAGCTAGCTTATTGATTATAATTTTTGGACTTATAACGGCACTTCTTGCTGCATTTTCTGCCATAAATCAATTTGATATCAAAAAGGTATTGGCATATTCAACAATTTCTCAGCTCGGATTTATGTTTATTGCAATTGGAGCAGGGGCTTATGTTGCTGCAATTTTTCATTTAGTCACTCATGCATTTTTTAAAGCACTTTTGTTTCTTGGTGCTGGTGCTGTTATTCACTCTATGCACCACGAACAGGATATTAGAAAAATGGGTGGACTTAGAAAAAAAATGCCAATTACTGCATCAATGATGGGAATAGGAACTCTTGCAATATCAGGCATTCCTCCTCTTGCAGGTTTTTGGTCAAAAGATGAAATACTTGCTTCCGTTTTTGTAAATGGAGGTATTTATTATGTTTTTTGGGCTTTAGCATTAGGTGCGGCTTTTCTTACAGCATTCTATATGGGAAGACATTGGTTGCTAATTTTTGAAAAAGATAATGGTTTTGAACACTCAGATGTTGCTGAAGCACCAAAAGCAATGACGAGACCCCTACTTCTTTTAGGTATATTTTCTATATTTATTGGTTTTATAAATACACCATTTTTTCATGGTCTAGAAAAAGTTTTACACGTGACTTTAGAGAATGTTGAAGTAACGCATTTACCAAAGGGCATTACATTAGTTGTGTTAGCAGTCCTCTCTATTGGTGCTGGTTTTACAGGACTAATTATTGCTTTTCTTTTATTTGGAATGGAGCTTCATAAAAGAATTGACTTGAAAAAGTTTAAACTTGAAAGTCCTATCAACCTAGTTAAAGATCTTTCCTCAAACGTTTTGTATTTAAATAAATTCGGTAATCTTTTCTTTGTCTCTGGCATGAAGAACCTTAGTCGTAAAGTAGCAGTTGTTGTTGATGGAATGTTGATTGATGGATCTGTTAACTTCGTATCAACTGCATTTAATAAAAGCTCAAAAATTACATCTACAACTCAAACTGGTTTAGTGAGAAATTATGTCGTTTATTTTGGTTTATTTTTACTACTTCTAATTGCATTGTTTATTGCTACACCATTGGTGCCAAGATGATTTCTATTATGTTCTCTTTGTTGTTAGTTCCACTTTTTAGTGCAATACTTATCTTTTTGATTCCGAATTCAAGAAAAGAGACATTTAGACCAATTGGAATTGCCTTTTCTTTAATAACGTTAACTCAATGTGTTTATTTGCTATTTGGGGAATATGCAAAAACAGAATTTACAATTTTATCAACTTTTCAATGGATAAAGTCTTACGGAATTAATCTACATTTCGGTCTCTCTGGAATGTCAACACTTTTGTTATTGCTTAGCTCATTATTAGTATTTGTTTCATTGCTTTCTATTGGCAAAGATCACTCTGAAAGCAAAGGATTTGTTGGATCATTGTTAATGTTACATTTTGCTATCAATGGTGTATTTATTAGTGGTGATTTAATTTCATTATTTATATTTTTTGAGGCTTTACTTATCCCTATGTATTTCCTAATGGGAATATGGGGAGGAGAGAATAGAAGATACGCAACTATAAAGTTCATTCTGTACACTGTTTTTGGTTCGGTATTTATTTTTATTGGAACAGTTTATACAGCAGTTCTAAGCTTTGGAGTTAATGGTAGGCTTGCTGTAGATTTTGAAACATTGTCTTCATTAAGTTTGCTTGAGTCACAGTCAAAAACTTTATTTTTATTATTTACATTTGGCTTTTTAATTAAAGTGCCTATATTTCCACTGCATACTTGGTTGCCGGATGCACACGTAGAAGCTCCAACTGCTGGAAGTATAATGTTGGCAGGAGTTCTTCTAAAAGTTGGTGCCTATGGAATACTAAGAGTTTCCATACCATTTTTTACAGAAGGTTTTTTAGCTTACAAAAATCTGATTGCGATATTGTCTGTAATTGGAATTATTTATGGTGCTATTGTTGCAATTGCTCAGATCGATATCAAAAAGCTGATTGCTTATTCTTCAGTTAGTCATATGGGATTTGTTATGCTTGGAATTTCAGCTGGTGGATTTTTAAGTATTGAGGGAGCAATCATACAAATGATAAATCACGGTATCACTGCAGGTGCTTTGTTTATGCTGGTTGGATTTATATACGAAAGAAGACATACTCGAAAAATTAGTGACTTTGGCGGAGTCAAGATATCTATGCCAAGGTATGCAGCAATATTTCTATTTACATCATTCGCCTCGATAGGCCTTCCTGGTTTAAATGGTTTTGTCGGAGAGTTCATGATTCTTATGGGAAGCTTTAACAGCTACAAAATTCTGACATCCTTTGCAGCATTTGGTGTAGTTTTAGCTGCAATATATATGTTATGGGCATATCAAAGAATGTTTACTGGACCTATTAAATATGAAGAAAATGAAAGCTTAAGTGATCTCAATTCTCGTGAAACAGCGTCAATAGCTCCATTAGTTTTATTAATGTTATTTATTGGAATTTATCCAAACTATATTGAGAGTTTTGTAATTCAAGAGGCAAGTTTTTTGAGTGATACTATAGCAATGTTTAAGGACCTAAAATGACAACAGTTTCTGAGATATTAGGAATAAATTACTTAGTAATTGCACCTACATTGGCTCTATTGCTGACAGTTATTGTTTTATTATTTTGCACAATTACCATTTCAACTCCAATGTACGTAAAAAAATATGTATCGTTTGTTGGAATCTTGCTAACTTTATTTACAATATTTTTAAAGTTCGGTTTGTTTCTAACTGATGGTGTCTCTTCTTATTTCACAGAAAAAATTCTTCTTGATGAGTTTGCCCTTGTTGGAAACGTACTTGTTGGAATGGTTTTGCTTTTTACATTCAATTCTTTCTGGAAAACTTCAGAATTAATAGAAGACAAAACTACTGAAGCATTAATACTAATTTTAATGTCTGCATCTGGATTTTTATTAATGATTGATGCTGAGAACTTCATAATGTTATTCATAGGTTTAGAAATTGGTTCAATTAGTTTATATGCTTTAGCTGGACTTAACAGAGGAGATCAATTAAGTAATGAAGCTGCTTTGAAATATTTCTTACTTGGTTCACTTGCTTCGTGTATATTTGTATACGGCATTGCGCTAATTTATGTCTCACTATCAATAATTGGTGTGTATGAAACTAGTATTGCAATTAGTTTCATAGGACCAGATAATGTTCCACTAACAACATTTGTTGGATTGATATTGATAATTGTTGGATTGTTATTTAAAGTTGCTGCTGCACCTTTTCAAGCATGGGCACCAGACGTATATCAGGGTTCTCCTACTGGATATGTAGGATATATGGCAACTGTTGCAAAGGTTTCATCATTCATAGTCCTTGCAAGACTCGTTGCAGTCTCTTTAACATTCATTATTGATCAATTTGATTTATTCTTTGGTGCGGTTGTAATCTTGTCAGTACTCGCTGGAGCATTATTTGCTGCAAATCAAAGTGATTTGAAAAGACTAATTGCTTATAGTGGAGTTATTCAATCAGGCTTTATACTTTCTGGCATATCTTCAGGAGTTTATGGAATAAGTGCATCAACGTTTTATTTAATAACTTACATTATCCAATTAATTGGAATCTTTACAGTTTTTTCAATAATAAGCGGTCAATTGAGTTCGGACTTTCAAATCTCAAATATCTCAGGGTTATTTAAGGAAAATAAATTTATAACAATTACATTTTCAATATTCATGCTTGGCCTTGCAGGATTACCATTAACAAGTGGATTCGTCTCAAAGTTTATCCTTATTACC
>LUMM01000019.1_pt1 | contig 55453 bp, 57 predicted proteins | sample 729971 | NCBI WGS metagenome assembly LUMM01 (sample SAMN03860263, study PRJNA289734) | marine metagenome | biome: seawater column; feature: ocean; material: water; isolation source: Red Sea water column Station 22 - depth 50m | place: Saudi Arabia: Red Sea | collected 2011-10-15 | depth 50 m | reverse complement strand
CTATAGGAGAGTCTTTGTTAAGTTTGAACGGTAGGGGGTTACATTAATATGAAGATCGAAAAAATTACCAGAAAAGGGTATTCGTCAACTCTTTCTAAAGAGCAACTTTGGGATGTATATAAGTCTATGAAAACCCAGAGGCTTTTGGAAGATAGGCTCTTAAAAATGTATAAGGGTGGGCAATTAAGTGGTGCAGTATATCCTGGAATTGGTCAAGAAGCATCTATGGCTGGCATAGCGGCTGGAATGGCAGACATAGATATATTTGGTGGTACACACAGAGATCTCGGTGTGCAAATTAAAAAAGGTGTGACACTTAAAGAGATTGCACTTAATTTTTTTGGAAAACATGATGGACCATCTAAAGGTCGAGATGGTAATAGTCATTTTGGAGTAGTAGACAAGGGAACATTGATGGTTGTATCTCCGTTGCCAGATTCCGCACCTGTAGCTGTTGGTTGGGCTCTAGCTTCTCAACAAAGTGGGTCCGGGGTTGTCGCTGTTGCTAATTGTGGTGAGGGAGCCACTGCAACTGGTACTTGGCATGAAAGCATCAACATGGCTGGAGTGCTCAATCTTCCAGTAGTATTCACAGTGCAAAATAATCAATTTGCCTATTCATCTCCAAACGAAACAGAGTTTGGGACTCCAAACGTTGCAGATCGTGCAGCTGGATACGGAATTCCAGCAAAAATTATTGATGGTAATGACATTTATGAAGTAATTGATGTAATGCACGAAGCATGTGAAAATGCAAGAAATGGTAATGGACCTTCTCTAATTGAACTTGTTACATTTAGACATCATGGACATGCTGGTCACGATCCTGCCGAATATGTTAATGATGAAGTGAGAGAATTCTGGATGAAACGTGATCCTATTGCACGCTTTGAAGACTCATTGGTTGAAGAGGGTTTATTCACTACAGAACAGTTCGTAAGTCTTAATGAAGAGCTAGATGCTGAAATTAAAGAGACATTAGATTGGGCAAAGAATCAAAAAGATCCTGAACCGCAAAATGAAGTTCCTGATATGTTTGCTGAAAGAACTAAACCAGCAATACAAAATGATGGAAGTTCAAAAGAAACTATGAACTTTATTGAAGCAATTACAAACGGTTTAGATGAATTAATGGAAGATGATGAAAATGTTTTCATGATGGGTGAAGACATAGGTGTGTTTGAAGGAGCATTTAAAGCTACTAAGGGGTTATTTAATAAATACGGACCATTTCGAGTAATTGATACATCAATTTCTGAGGGAGGTTTCACAGGAGCTGCAGTTGGAGCAGCTCTTGCAGGAAAGAAACCTATCGTGGAATTACAGTTTTATGATTTTGTTTATCCAGCTTTAGATCAAATTACTACTGAAGCCGCAAAATACCATTGGAAAGCAGGAAAGGCCGTACCAATGGTTGTTCGAGGTCCTACTGGTGCTGGAACAAGATCTGGACCTTTTCATTCAATAAGCCCAGAATCTCTGCTAGCTCACCATCCTGGTATTAAAGTCGTTGCACCGTCTAATCCTTATGATGCTAAGGGACTTTTAGTCGCTGCAGTAAATGATCCAAATCCAGTAATGTATCTTGAACACAAAAAACTCTATAGAAAACCTGATATCAAAATGGAAGTTCCATTGGGTCTCTATGAAGTTGAAATAGGGAAAGGAAAAATTGTTAAAGAAGGTAGTGATCTTACAATTGTTACCTGGTCTGGCATGGTTTCTGTTGCGACTGAAGCAGCCAAGCAACTTGAAAGCGATGGTATAAATGTTGAAGTTGTTGACATAAGAACAATAGTTCCTCTTGACGAGGAGATAATTCTTACATCAGTTGAAAAAACATCTAATTTGTGCATCCTACAAGAAGATGTCCCTTTTTCATCAGTAGCCTCTGAGATATCTTCAGTAGTTGCTGAAAAAGGATTTTGGAATTTAGATAATCCAATTGTGAAGGTTACTCCACCTAATACACATATTCCTTTTGCACCAGTTCTTGAGGATGCTTTTATTCCTAGTGTTGAAAAAGTTGTTAAAGCCGTGAAAGAATTACAATAAGTAAATGAGCAACATAATAACTATGCCTCAGCTCGGAGAGACAGTCACTGAGGGCACAATCCTAAGATGGCTTGTAAAAGTTGGTGACGAAGTAAAAGAAGATGATCCAATTCTTGAAATTTCTACTGATAAAGTTGATACTGAAGTTCCTTCACCATTTAATGGAACAGTAACATCACTTCTTGTTGAAGAGGGTGAAACTGTAGAGGTTGGGGCTTCACTTCTTGAGCTTGATGGAAGCGCAAAAGAATCTAATAATGATAAATCAGAGACAGTTGAAGAAGTGCAAGAAACCGTTGAAGAGATTGTCAAAGAAGATACACCAAAAGAAGATGTTTTGCCAAAAACTGATAATGTCAGAAATACAAAAAACTTAAAGCTTTCTCCAGTTGTAAGAAGACTTGCTTCTGAAAATAATATTGATTTGAATAATGTAGTTGGTACTGGTCAAAATGGAAGAATAAAAAGAGAAGATATTGAAAATTACATTTCATTAGGAAATCAAGACTCTGCTACATCAACTAAATCAGAGGATTCAATTAAAAAAGAAACTACTAAATCAGCTGATACAAATAAATCAATATCTAGATTGAGAAAAAGAATCGCAGAAAATATGGTTTTATCAAAACAAACATCTGCACACGTCATGACCTCTGTTGAAGTAGATTATGAAAATGTAGAAACAATTAGATCAAAACAAAAAGCTAAATTTAAAGATGAAAACGGTTTTTCGCTAACCTATTTACCATTCATTTCATTAGCGACAATTTCTGCATTAAGGGAGTTTCCAACTGTTAATAGCTCGTTTGACTTAGAAAAAGGCATTCATGATGTTCATAGTCATGTAAACCTTGGTATTGCTGTTGATTTAAATCAAGAGGGGCTGCTAGTCGGTAATATAGCTGAAGCAGATTCTTTTAATTTGAAAGGGCTAGCAAGAAAAATTTCAGAAATTTCAAAGCTATTAAGAGATGGTAAGTATGGTCTAGAGGATGTAACTGGAAGTACTTTTACAATATCAAACAATGGCTCATTTAACTCTTTCATTACATCGCCAATAATCAATCAACCAAATGTAGCTATTTTATCAACGGAATCTGTTAAGAAGAGACCTGTAGTAATACAATCCCAGGATGGTACTGATTCAATAGCTATAAGGCATACAGGAGTCCTAAGTTTAACTTGGGATCATCGAGTATTCGATGGCTCTATTGCTTTGTTATTTTTAAATCATATAAAGGATAAATTAGAAAACCCTGATTGGTCACAGGGATTAGATTGAGAGATCTAAATATACGTTGGTTGGGTAAATTACCTTATTCTGAAGCATACGATTTACAACTTGGATTACACAGATCAGTCTCTCAGGAAGATTCGAAAGATGACTATCTTTTACTATTAGAGCACAATAATGTAATTACATCCGGCAGATCTAGCAAAGAAAACAATTTACTGGTTTCAAAAGGCCAATTACATGAACTTGGGATTGAGTATTTTGAAACTGATAGAGGTGGTGATATAACTTATCATGGTGATGGACAATTAATTGGATATCCAATAATACGACTTTCTGATCCAAAAAAAGTCATTCCATTCGTTCGCAACCTAGAAAATGTAATAATTGATTCCTTAAGAAAATTTAAAATTGATTCATTTACAAAAGAAGATGACACAGGTGTTTGGACAGCAAAAGGTAAAATTGCTTCTGTAGGAATTAAAGTCAGCAAATGGACAACCTACCATGGTTTTTCATTAAATATTTTTGATTCATTGGATGGATATCAATTAATTAATCCTTGTGGAAACCAATCAGAACAGATTACATCCATTCACCAATTTAACCCAGATATATCATTTGAGGAAGTTGCAAGTGAAATATCAGATAACTTTGCAAAAGTATTTGGTTATGCCAATACTGATAGACAGTTTTCTCAATTTACCCCTAGGCAGCTAAAGAGAACTAAAGAATTTAATATTGATCAAATGGTGAAAGACGGAGTATTTAAAATAAACCAAAATAAAATTCCAGTTACTGTAAGAGGTGTTTTGCCAAGTGAACCTAAAAGACCTGAATGGATGAAGGTTAAGGCAAATCTAGGCAGTGATTATGTTTCACTAAAAAATTTATTAAGTGAAAAAAAATTAAATACCGTATGCGAGGAAGCTTCATGCCCAAATATATATGAATGCTGGTCAATGGGAACTGCAACTTTTATGATTATGGGCGATGTTTGTACTCGTGCTTGTGGTTTTTGTGATGTAAAAACTGGAAGGCCTGGTGAACTTGATTTAGGAGAACCACTTAGAGTAGCAGAAAGCGTCCAGGCAATGAATTTAACTCATGCAGTTATTACTTCAGTTAATCGCGATGACCTTGAAGATGGAGGGTCTATGTTCTTTGCTGATACGATTAGAGCTGTTAAAGATAAAAATAGTCATTGTGATGTTGAAGTATTAGTTCCTGATTTCAAAGGTTTAAGATCTGCAATACAAAATATAATTGATGCATCCCCAGAAGTTTTTAATCATAATTTAGAAACTGTACCAAGACTTCAAAGAGAGATTAGAACGGCTGCTTCTTATGGAAGATCCCTTTCTTTGCTTGAGTATGTAAAAAAACAAGGATTTATGGGTAAAACTAAAACTGGTTTAATTGTTGGTATGGGAGAGACCAAAGAAGAAGTCATATCAGTATTAAAAGATTTATCAAAAATTGAAGTGGATATTGTCACTATTGGTCAATACCTAAGACCAACTGCAAAACATAGACCAATAGATAGATATGCAACAATTGAAGAATTTGAAGACTATAAAATCATTGGTGAATCTTATGGCATTCCACATGTTGAATCTGGGCCGCTTGTTAGATCTTCATATCATGCAAAAGATTCTTTTGCCTCTGCATAGATTCTTATATACTTAATCTGTGTTCGATAATGTAACTAAATCTATAAGAGTTCTTTCTGCAGGTAGTGTAGAAAAAGCAAATTCTGGTCATCCTGGCATGCCGTTAGGAATGGCGGATGTAGGTACAGTTTTATACAAAAATTTTTTAAAAGTCACAAACAATTGTCCAGACTGGATTAACAGAGATAGATTTGTTTTAAGTGCCGGACATGGATCTGCATTGTTATATAGCCTATTACACTTTAATGGATTTGATATATCAATAGATGATATGAAAAACTTTAGACAATTGAATTCAAAAACACCTGGGCATCCTGAGTTAGACACAAAATTAGGGATTGACATAACAACAGGTCCACTAGGACAAGGTTTTGCAACTGGAGTTGGACTAGCTTTAGCAGAATCATATCTTTCAAATACATTCGGAGATAAGATTATTAATCATTTTACTTATGGAATTGTATCTGATGGGGACTTGATGGAAGGATTGTCTCAGGAGGCAGCAGAACTCGCTGCTTTATGGGGGTTAGGAAAATTAATTTATATATTTGACGATAACAATATTTCAATTGATGGCAATGTAGACAAGGTGTCAGTAACAAATCAGAAAACAAAATTTGAATCTTTTGGCTGGGATGTTCAATCTATAGATGGTCATAATGAGAATGAAATAATCAAGGCAGTAAACAATGCAAAAGCCAACACATCTCAACCTTCTTTAATTATTGCTAAGTCCACAATTGGTAAATTCTCACCTAATAAAGAAAATACAAGTGGTGTACACGGTTCACCACTTGGTGAAGAAGAAATGAAACAATTTTTAGAAAACCTAGATTGGTCGACTGATCTTTTTGAACACCCAAAGGAAGTATATGAATATTTTGATGAGAAAAGACAAATAGATAATGAAGAATATAAAAAATGGAAACAAGAACTTGAAAAAAAATTATTGGAAGATTCAGAATTTAAACTTTTATGGGATCAATTTAACGAAAAAAACATAGCAAATATAAATACATCCCTTAGTGAAAAGAAAGCAACACGTGTAGCTGGTAGTGATGTCCTAAAAGATATTGGTAAGTTTAATAAATTTATACTAGGTGGATCAGCAGACTTAGCAGCATCAACAAAGCAGATTATTTCAGATACGGTTTATTCATCTGACAATCAAACTGGACAAGTTCTTGAATATGGAGTCAGGGAACATGCTATGGCTGCAATTACTAACGGCATAACCCTCCACAGCTCACTAATTGGGTTTGGATCAACATTTTTGGTATTTTCAGATTATATGAGGCCAAGTATAAGGCTTGCTGCATTAATGGAATTAAACTCTGTTTTTATATTTACGCATGATTCTATTTATCTGGGAGAAGATGGACCTACACACCAACCAATAGAGCATCTTATGTCACTAAGACTTATACCTGGTGTTGACGTGATAAGACCTTCGAACAGTGAAGAAATAGTGTATTCATATCAATACATATTTTCAAAAACAAATAATCCAAAAGCTTTAGTTTTAACGAGGCAAAATATTGACTATTTAGAGAACAACACTTCTTATGAAGATTTTAAAAAAGGGTATTATGAATTAGCTCATGGAACTGATGCGACAATTTTTGCTTCGGGGTCAGAAGTTAATCTTGCTATGGAAGTTAGTAAGTTGTTAAAAGGAAAATCAATACAGATAATTAGTACCCCAATACTTAATAAATTGAAGCCAGAGTTAATTGACTCTTTAGGTATTAATAATAAAGTTTTCACTATTGAGTTAGGAAGATCGATAGGCTGGCAAGACTATGTAGGACCAGTAACAAAAAGTTTTAGCATAGATTCCTTTGGGGCTTCAGCACCAATTGATCAGTTAGAAGACAATTTCAATATGGAAGCCAAAAAAATATCTCAGCAGATTTTAGATCTATTGTAAATTAACAACCTGTATAAGCGCGCATAGCGGATTTCGTTCTATTTCCAGCCACACCATCAGGTATTAAACCAACTTTTCTTTGAAATGCTTTTATAGCTTCTTTTGTATAAGAACCCATTTCTCCGTCAATTATTCCAGGATTAAATCCGTTGTTTGAAAGATATGTTTGGATATCTGCGACTGAATCCAATTTGGCTCCGGTATTATCTCTCGCATTACAAACATTAGTACTTCTACAACCTGTATAAGCACGCATAGCTTCTTTGGTTTTGTTACCAACAATACCATCTGCTAGAAGGCCACTCTCTTTTTGGAATTCGATAACAGCATTTTTAGTTTTTGGCCCACTTTGTCCATCAATTGGACCAGGATTGAAACCGTTATTCGATAAGAACTGTTGTACGTCTAATATTGAATTTATAACCAAACCTGAATTGTCTTTAGGAACGCATGCATCGTTACCTGCATTCGGATTGGAAACTGCAGTTGCACTAGCATCTTCAACTTCTGAACCATTTGCAGACCACCCTTCTTGAAAAGGATTTGAATTAAATGTATCGCTTGATATTAAAGATTTACTCACCATTTGGTTCACTATGTATGCAACTTCACCAATAGAGATTTTTCTACTTGGACAAAATTTATCTTGAAGAGAACTACAAGCTGGAATAACATCATTTGCAGCCAAAACATTAATTTCATTTGTCCATTTACTTGCACCCTCATCAGAGTATTTATCTATTGCTCCTGATAAATTTGTTGTAGATCCTGCTGTAATGGCTTTGACAAGCATACATGCAAACTGGTCTCTAGATATGGTCTCTGTTGGTTGAAATTGGAATGGACTGCCTATACACACTTGTATTCCATAATAAGGTATGCCATTAATTGCTTTTTGAAAAATGCTTTGATCATCATCACTGTATGCATTTGGTGCATCTAATGAAATTCCTCCGATAACTGTGACCACAGCAGCTGCTTCTTCTCTGGTCATAGTTTTAGCCTGACAAGCTGATGAAGTTTCAGTGCAGTTATTTAACAATCCAGCTCCAGATAAATAATTTAACCCTGCTGTAGAAGTTGCATACTGAGCAATATCACCAGTAGTACTTGTAACACTTGTACCATTAGTAGAAGTAGTGGGTGAATTGTTAACTGTTACTGGTCCAATTGAAAGGTTAGACACATCTGATTGACTAGATGTTTTAAAATAATGAGAAGTAAATCCTAATTGAGATTTAATATTTCTTCCTGATTTTGTAACAGTTTTTGAAGAACCATTTCTAAAACCTTTCATTGTTACTTCAATAGCCGCACCAGATTCCGCTACAGATGAAATATATATATCTGTGATTGAATCAAAACAAGGAATATCTCCACACAATATGTTTTTGGCTAATTGATAAGATGAGAAGTCATAAGACCATGCAGCTTTTGGATTCCCTACTCTGTTGTCAACTGACCAAGGATCATCAACTGTTTGAAGATATGGCCATGCCGTAGCAGACCCAAATCCAACTGCATTATTATTAGTTTTTCCACCAGTAGATGAAGAGTAGAACGCTTGAATTACAGAGCTTTGAGTGTAACCACCAGAGTATGTTATGACTTTTCCTGATGTGTTATTTACAGCTTGAACCCAATTAGGACCAGCTATTTCCTTTAAATACCCATAATAATATTGACTTGATGCGGTTGAACCAATATGACACCAACAATATGCTTGCCTAGATGTAGATAAGCCCGCGTTCAGATCTGTAGATTGAGCTGGTATATTTTGTTTTAAATATTGATAAACAGCATAACTTCTACCAACAAGTGCCTGAGCTTCTAATGCTTTCACATTCCAGTGAGATGGCATTTCTGCTAGTCCATATAAATACTTTTCTATATTTACAGATAAAACAACATGAAATCCTGAAGAGACATTTTGGGAACGTAATTTAAGTACACCATGTTTGTGTTCACGAGGTCCAACTCTAATTCTTCCACCGTCAGACCAACTGATACCAATATTACAACTAGCTGTTGTTCTATTAACAAGAGGATGGCCATTAAAGTAGCATCCATTTCCATTTGAAATTACATTAATTGTTGCCCCACCACTTATTTTTAGCGGTCCAAATATAGATTCACATGAGCCATCAGAACTTGCCTCGGACTTGATTTTATTTAATGTTTCAGTATCAATACTCCCTGACTGACTCAGGCCAACGGATGCTTGGTAATTTTTTAAAGCATTTGATGTTTTATCACCAAAAGCACCGTCAACAGGACCGGGTTCGAAGCCTCTAGAAGTTAAGAATACTTGAACTCCTGCCACATCAGAAAGTCCATCTTGGCAAATAGAGAGCATAGGTGGACTAGATGAAGGAAGTGTAGTGAGATTTATACTCTTAGCATTTCTTGCTAGTCCAACCCACAAAGCATTATTATCAGTGGCAATATCTGGAGATGATAAGCTAATTTCAGAAAGATTTTTTACGGTAGTGTCTTTGAAGTAATAATCCACAACCTCAGTAGATGTACATGAGCTAGTATTACTGCAAAAACTTGCACCAAGTTCTGTTAAACCTTTGGCACCATATTGGCTAAGTCCAACACCATGACCCCAACCACTACCAGTGAAAGTAAAAGACACTGTACTGTATCCTCTCATTGCTTGTTTTGTCGCTGGACCAACAACACCATCAGGAGTCAAACCAACTGATTTTTGAAAAGTTATAATTGCGTTATTAGTTCTCGAACCACTCAAGCCATCAATTGGTCCTGGATTAAACCCATTACAACTGAGAAATGTTTGAATATCTAAGAGATTATTAAGCGGAGCCACTGCATTATCCACGCAGAACATATTTGAGTCATATTTAATCTCTAGTGCTTTTGCTTCTTCTTTTGGTGATAGTACCAATGCGAAAGCTATTAAAAACGTAAAAATATAAGCAGAATTTTTTAATAACCCCTGTTTCATGTAATCATTTTAGATAAATTGATATATATTTCACAATCCAGCATTATTTTTCCAATTTCTATACATATTCAATCCATAAGTAAAAAAAAGATAAATGATAAAAATTCCGTAAGTCAGCGGAAATAATTTTCCTGCAAATCCTGGAAAAATTGCTGGTGGTAAAAATAATAAAGAAAAAGACATCAATAATCCCAAGAATTTATTTTTATCAAGTGCATCAAGTGATATTGCAAATAATATCAAATACATTAGAAAAGTTAGTAAAAATTCAGGTGAAAAAAAGTTAATTGAACTATTGTCTTCAAGAAAATAAATTAATCCAATAAAAGCGACGGTTAACAAGATTGCTTTTTTGAAATTTTTTTTCAATATCAATATAAACATATATATTATTGTAAAGAATATATGCAATTGAGTGAGTTTACCTATATCTTTCTAGCACTATGTGTGCCGTTTTTTGCTTATATCATTAAAAGCACTGAACCGAAAAAGGGCTTTAGTATTTTATTTTCTGCTGTTATTGCAATGAATATTTTTCTATATATGAATCAGTTTTCATATATTGGAGCATTTTTTCTTGCTATGTATTTAAATTTATTTAAAAGATTAGAAAAGCTTTACCTTTTATTTTTAAGTTTTATTAGTTTTGCAGTAGGAGCATATACTTTGGTAGGCCAAACCTTATTTATGTCTGCGTTACCAATAATGATGGTATCTTCTGTATTTTCTTTAATGATGATAGGACATTGGTTTTTGGTAGATCCTACAATTAGTAGAGAGGGTATGAAAAATATAGCTTTATTTTCAACCTATTTATCAATTGGAATCTCAATGCTTGTATTTTCCGGTTTGTACGAGAGTGCATCAAGTTTATTTAATTTAATTTCTACAAATATGCTAAATAATATAGTTATATTTTTATACCTCTCTGCAGCACTATTATCTTTTGGTTCATATAAATCTTTACAGGAAAAGTCGTATACGGGTGTAATGGCCAGTACAGGACTGAGTTATTTGTCATTAATTGTATCAATGGGTGCATCAGGAACATTAATACTTTCCATTTAACACTAATCTAATAGTATGAAAATTTATACAAAGAAAGGCGACAAAGGTGATACCAGTCTTTTATATGGTGACCAGGTCTCAAAAGATAATATAGCACCAGAAGCATATGGATCAGTAGACGAACTTGTTGCTGCGCTTGGCTTAATAAGGTGTGAAGATAAATTGCCGATTGAAGTAAAAGATACTACTCTCCGAATTCAAAGAGAATTATTTATTGTTGGTGCAGAACTAGCGACTGACAAAGAAAAAAGAAATAAATTAGAAGATGGCAAAACAAGGGTAACTGAATCTATGATTAAAACTCTCGAGAAAGATATTGACTTTCTCACTGAAAAAAATGGCATTCCTACATATTTTGTTGTCCCCGGTGAAAATGTTATATCGGCAAAATTTGATTGGGCAAGAGTGGTTTCCAGAAGAGCTGAAAGAAAATGTGTTACATGGTATAAAACTTTACAAATTGAAGACACAAAAGTTGTAACCTACTTGAACAGGTTGTCAGACTTTCTTTGGATGATGGCACGTGAATTTGAAGAAGATTGGACACCAAGTAGCTAATGAAAGAACTGTCTATTTTATTTGTAGATTCTGTGAATGATAGTCTATTAAATAATTTTAAAGACGAAGAGCAAATCAAAGATTATTTTGAAATAAATAAATTTAAAGCAAGCAAAAAAGAGATGTTGCTTGTACCAAAACTATATTTAAAAAATGAAAAAGATACAATTCTAGTGTCTATAGATGATTCTTTAAATAAGAATGAATTATGTGAGCTTGGCTCAAAAGTAAGAAATAAAATCCCTTTTGATTGCAATATAAGTTATCTTTTGAATCTGGAAACTGAAGTAGATCTTCAGGAATTTACACTTGGATTAATCCTATCAGGTTACAAATTTGAAAAATACGTTGAAACTGACTCCAAAGAAATCAATATTCAATTTGATGAGTCAATAAACATCGATGAGCAAAAATTTATAAAAGATTCAATCTATTTTGTTAGAGACCTAGTTAATTTACCAGCACTTGATAAAACTCCAGATTATTTTATTAATGAAGTTAAGCAACTTATTGATAATGAAAAAATCAAATTAACAATATTTGATAAGAAATGGTTATTGAAAGAAAATTTTGGTGGTGTAATTGGTGTCTCGCAAGGTTCCTCAAAAGACCCCTACTTTCTTGTTGGTGAATATAACACTGGTGCTGATTTTCAAATAGCACTAATTGGTAAAGGCGTACTGTTTGATTCAGGTGGACTTTCGTTAAAATCTCCATCTGGAATGGAAACCATGAAAACAGATATGGCAGGTGCTGCAACTGCTTGGGCTGTCATAAAACTTGTTGCTTCACTAGGGCTAAATGTTGGCGTAAAAGTTTATACGCCTTTGGTAGAAAACATGCCAAGCAGTACTGCAATTAGGCCGGGTGATGTTTTAAAAATGAGAAATGGAAAAACTGTAGAAGTTTTAAACACTGATGCTGAGGGAAGATTAATTATGGCAGACGCTTTAGCTTTTGCTGCTGAAAAAAATCCAGATTTAATATGTGACGTAGCAACATTGACTGGAGCTGCGTATGTTGCTTTGGGTGTTGATATAGGTGCAGTTATTTCCAATTCAGAAAAGTATGCAGCTGAATTCATAAAATCTAATAAAAATCAGGTTGAGTCTTATCACGAACTTCCTTTATTTCAAGGTTATAAATCTTTAATAAAATCTAGCATTGCTGATATGAAAAACACGGGTGGAAGATTTGGAGGTGCAATTACTGCTGCATTAATACTTGAAGAGTTTGTTGATGAAATTCCTTGGGTTCACTTAGATATAGCAGGCCCAGCAAGAGCCAGAAGTAGTTCCGCTTTAAACCCAGAGGGTGGCACTGGATTTGGTGTTATTGGTTTGGTAAATTTCTTTAAGCTATTGTCTAAGAATCCTCAGTAAATTTACTTATAACAAAAACTAAAGTATCACCAGTTGTCATAACTGCACCTTGAGCAACATTTGTTCCAATGATTTTTCCATTACAATTATCTAGCTCATTTTCTTCGAACTCTTCTTTGAGGAAAAGAATAACATTATTATCTCTCATAAAATCTCTTATTAGACTTTCACCTTCTTCAGGTGTCAAAGTACATGGTGTAATACTTGGAATAGCAGCTGAAAATTTATTACCTGAAACTTCTAGGATTACCTCTGTTCCTTCTGGTAATTCTTCACCATTTTCAATATCCTGAGTTAACACTAGACCAGGAGCCTCATCAGATTCTACTAAATTTATTGTTGGTAAAATATAAGATGAAAAGGCAATTTCTTCTGCATCTAGAATATTTAAACCAACTAATTGCGGAATTTCTATTGTTGGTATTTCATAATATTTATCTATATCACTTGGATCTAATGGCCAGTTAACAACAGGTAAGTCTTTAACTACTTCAGTCATAAATTCTTTCCACATAGGAGCAGGTACTCTTCCTCCAGAAACATTTCTTATGACTTCTCCTTTTATTTCTACATCTGTGAGAGGCAACTGTTCTTCGGCAAAACCAATCCAAACAGATGAAGTATATTGGGGTATAAATCCGATAAACCATGCTTCTCTAAAGCCTTGATGAGTTCCTGTTTTTCCAGCAATCTCTCTATCATCAAGGACAGCTCTTGTACCAGTTCCATACTGAGCTGCTACCTCAAGAGTTTTTCTCACTGCAGCTGCAGCACCTGGGTCAGGGATACTAGTCCTTGGAGATACAATATGCCGATAAAGAACATTGCCTTTATCATCCTCAATTTTTTCAATTAAGTAAGTAGGTGCTAAAACACCATTTGTGGCGAATGATGAATATGCAGAAGCCATCTCAATTGGTGTTGCTGCTCCAGCGCCTAAAGTTAAAGAAATAACAGGATCTAATGATGAATTAATTCCTATTCTTTTTGCAGTAGAAGCTAATTTTTCTCCACCAAGCTCAGATGCAAGCTGTGCAAATACAGTATTTATCGATCTCCTTGTTGCTTCTTCCAAAGATATCATTCCTGATGTATCTAATAGTTTTATAGATCTGTTGTATTCAGCTTTATCTTGGCAAGGTTTAAAAATATATTGAATTTCTGACTCTATATCAATTTGAGTTAGATTTAGTTGATTTTCAATAAGTTCGGGATCAAAAATTATGACTTGATCTTCTGGAATTTCTTCTCCTTCTTCTAATTCTCTATAAATTATTAAATTACCTTCAGAATCATATTGGCCTAATGCTTTTGCGATTTCCATAATTTTTTCTTCCTCAGTTTCTAACTCATCAAGATTTAAACCGAGAGGGAATTGTTTTATAAAATCTTTATTTTTAATTTCTTCAACGTGAAAATCAAAGCATTGAAGTTCAATAGCTCTATCTTGAGCATCAATTTTATTAAGGTATCTATCTGCTGTAATTGACGTTCCATAATTTCTTACAACCCATTTTTCTCCTACACCATCAGGAGCACAAGGATAACCACAATTAATTTCAACTGGACTTCTAGAATCTCTATAGCTGTACAACTTTGCACCTGATTCAAGTGCTGCCAAAAGAGTAATTGGTTTAAAAGCGGATCCAGGATTTCTTTTACCTTGTGTTGCTAAATTGTATTGTTCTTCATCAAAAGGCAATCCAGAAGCCATTACCTCAATTGCACCTGTGTAATTGTTGATTAATGTAATTACACCTGTTGGTTTTGGTTCATCTGGGTTTTCTTCATCAGGATCAGGCGGAACCCATGTATTGAGTACAGTATTTGCATGTTGTTGCAATGACAAATTAAGAGTCACATATACTTTTAAACCTCCACCTCCAAAACAATTCGTATCATCAGAGGGACAACCAAAAACTGCTTTTTTTCTCTCTTCTTTTGTATTGCCTAATACAGCAAATTGAGGATCATTTAATAATTGTCTTTTTACTTCTGCCACAACATGTTCTGCCTGTGCTACAAAATTTTTGGATTCAACAACATTTAGAGGAGCAAGCTTTGCTGATCTTGCTTGGATATCTACTATAAACCCTTCTTTTAGCATTATATTTATAACATCGTTTCTTCTTTCAAGAACTCTATCTGGATATTTTCTTGGGTTGTAATAAGCAGGGCTTCTAATAATTACAACTAAGGTTGCTGCCTCATCAAGTGTTAACTCCTGAACAGTTTTATCAAAGTATTCATAAGCTGCTGATTGGATTCCATAAGCACCTGAACCCCAATAAATTGAATTAATATAATATTCAAGAATTTGATCTTTTGTGTATCTTCGTTCAAGTTCTGCTGCTACTACAGCTTCAGCTACTTTTCTTCTTATTGAAATTTCGTCACCAACAAAAGATTGTTTTGCAACCTGAGAAGTTATAGTTGAACCACCTCTCGTAACGCCTCTAAGATTATCTAAAACAGCACTAAGAATTGCGATAAAATCTACTCCTTCGTGCTGGTAATAGTTACTATCTTCAGCAGCTAAAAGTGTGTTTATTACAAAAGGCGGAACATCTGACAAAGCAATTGGATCCCTGTTTAATCCATCATGCAATTCATCAAGAATTTGATTATCAGAAGTGTAAATAATCGAAGGTTCAGATAGTGAAACAAAATTTAATACCATTCCCTCAGCTCTTGGGAGAAATTTTTCTTCTAAATCAGTTACGACTGACATTGCAGATTTTATAGGGAGGAAGACAAAAAAACCAACCCAGGCGGCAAAAAGAAAACTACTGAGTATTAATAAAAATCCAGCTATGTACCTTGAGCCAAATCTAGTCTTATTTTCAAGGTTATGTATTTCTGCCATGAGAAAATTCTAATCCTTATATGTAACAATATTGTACAATTAGACATATGGAATTTTCACCAGGCTTAAGGGGAGTTGTTGCTGGCGAAACCTCTATCTCAACGGTTGGAAAAGAGGGCACTTCTTTAAGATATAGAGGTTATGACGCAACAGATTTAACAAAAAATAATACTTATGAACAAGTAGCATCATTAATTATTGCTGACTCACTTAATGATAAAGACTTTAAAAAAAGTTTTGCAAAATACTATCTAGAGATAAGCAAAGACCAAAAAATTAATGACTTGCTTAGCGAAATAAAACAAACATTGCATCCGATGGATGTAATAAGAACAGTAGTGTCTTATAAAGGTGAATTAACAACTTTAAGAAAACAACAACTTGATAAAGAAGATAAAACTGAATTATCTGCAAGGATTAATGCAACAGTTTGTTACATAATCGCTTCTTATCATGAAGAGAGTTGTGACGAGTTAGATAGCCAGTATTTAGTTGCTAGTTCACTATTGCCTAATAGCTCATCAAAGGACCAACTCGAAGCACTAGACGACATGTTAATTCTTTATGCAGAGCATGGATTTAACGCATCAACCTTTGCTACTAGAGTTACTGCTTCAACAAGAGCAGATCTTACTGGTGCAATAGTGTCTGGAATTGCAACTTTAAAAGGAGAATTACATGGTGGTGCAAATGAGAGAGCTGTTGAGTTAATAAACTCTTTTGATAGTGTCGAGGAAGCTATAGACGGAGTTAAACAATTACTTGAAAATAAGAAAAAAATAATGGGATTTGGTCATGGAGTTTATAAAGTCCAAGACCCAAGAAGTCCAATAGTCAAAAGTTGGGTAGAGAAGTTAGCTCAGAGTGAGTTTTCTAAAAATAGGTTTGAAATTGCAAAGAAAATTGATCAAATTATGGATGAAGAAAAAAATCTTTTTCCAAATGTCGACTTTTATGGAGGTCTGCTTTTAGCTGAATTGGGATTTGAAGTTGACCTGTTTACTCCAATATTTGTAGCAGGGAGGTCTGTTGGATGGGCTGCTCATTACTTTGAACAACGCGAACAGGATATTTTAATTAGGCCTGCAGCAAAATACATCGGTCCCTCTGAAAGATAGTTTTTGCAAAATAATAATTTAGATACACAAATAAACAATTTTCTTTCAAAACCTTTAAAAAATGATGACCATTTTACTTCTGCCAAGCTTGCAATCCTTGATACCCTAGGTTGCATAATTGAAGCAAGTTCTCATGACGAAGTCAATAATTTTGCTATTGAAGATAAATCATTTGAATTATTTTCAAACCCTTTCTTAAATGTTGGGAAATTAAATTCCTACCAAGAAGTTGCATGGTATTTAACTGTATTAACTAGATGGTTTGACTACAACGATACTTTTCTTGCAAAAGAGTGGGCCCACCCATCAGACAACTTTGGGTCCATATACAGTTATTTTTATGCGAATCCAAATTTTAAATTTATAGACTTTACGACAGCTCTAACAAAAGCTTATGAAATTCAAGGTTCTTTATGTCTTGGGACTTCATTAAACCAACTAGGTTATGATCATGTGTTTTATGTGAAGTTAGCATCTGGAGCTGTTTTCTCATCTTTATTAAGTAAAGGAAATGAGAAAATTGTTCATAGAACTATTAATCATATTTTACTTGATGGTCCTTCCCTCAGATCCTATAGACACTTTCCTAACGTAGGAAAAAGAAAAAGCTGGGCAGCAGCAGATGCATCAAAACGAGGGATTGAACTCGCTAAAATCAGCCAATTAAATGATGAAGTTTATAGCTCCATCCAAGATGACAAAAATTGGGGATTTGAAAAAAATTATCTAAATGATTCTGAAATTAAATTTGGTAAAGAATTAAATGATTGGGTAATTCAAAATGTATTATTTAAAGTTTTATTTCCAGCCGAATTTCATGGGCAGTCAGCAGTAGAAGGTGCAATCAAGTTAAGTAAAGAATTCAATCAAAATATTGATAAAGTAAAAAAAATTAACATTTTTACACATGAACCCGCAATAAGGATAATCGCAAATAAAGAAAATTTATCTAACGAATCTGACAGGGATCACAGTCTTGAATATATGGTTTCAGCTGCTCTTCTTTTTGGAGAATTGAAATATGAAATGTACGGAAACGATTTCTCTGGATTAAACAAAATAGAAAGTTTAAGAAAAAAAATTGTTGTTAGTGAAGATTCAAATTTTACTAAAAATTACTATGAATTTTCTAAGAGACATATATCAAATTCCATTGAAATTGTTTATGATGATAACTCCACTTCCGAAAAAATTACCATTGAAAATCCTATAGGTCATCCATCTAGAAGAGAGGAAGCCATTCCATTATTAAAAGAAAAATTCATAAGAAATGTGCAAAACGTTCTTTCTTTAGAAAAATCAATGTCATTATGGGAACAGGTTATCAATTTAGAAAAAGATGACGAATTAACTAAATTCTTTAATATCCTACAAGATGATGAATGAAATATTTCTTCTTGTTGGGGGAGAGGCAACTAGGCTTCAACCGTTATCTAGTGGAATTCCAAAAGCACTTCTAACAATAAGAGGTGAAAAGATAATTGATAAGATAATCACACAGTTCTCAAAATTTTCTGACTTTACATTTAATCTAATTTGCTCTGAAAAGCACAGACAGCATTGGAATGATTATGAAGCGTCATCAAGCAACAATATAAATTTATTATTTGAGCAAAAAAAATTAGACACAGCTGGTTATATTATTGAAAATATTCAAACGATGCCCAACAAATTTCTATGCATGAACGGAGACCTTTTATTAGACGTTGATTTGGAAAATTTCATTGATTCAGCTCATAGCTGTACTAATTCATTAATTGGTTCATTTGAAGTTGAAAATCCATCAAGATATGGAGTTTTAAAAGTAAATGAAAAAATGGAGGTTGAAGCTTTCATAGAAAAGCCAGAGGATGACAGATTTGGAAATAAAATTAGCTTAGGACTCTATCATCTTTTCAAAAAAGATATTATGTCCATCCTTTCTTCACTTGATGTTCCGTGCTCTTTTGAGAGAGATGTATTTCCTCGACTGTCAACAAATCAATTGTTGAATACGTATACCGTTAAAGGAAATATGATTGATGTTGGAACTAGAGAGGCATTTATTGAAGCACACCTTGATGATGGCAAAGAAAATTGGATATCTCCAAACAATACAAAAATAAATCAAGATTCATTTATTAAAAACAGTGTTATTTTGGATGGTTGTAAAATTGGTGAAAACGTTGTGATCGAAAATTCAATTATTTCCAATAATTCAACAATTGAAAGTGGAAGTATAATTAAAAACGAAATAATTAGAACAAATTAAAAATGAAAATCTTAATTACGGGTGGAGCAGGTTTTATTGGCTCACACCTATTAGAAGAACTTTTATCATCTGATAATGAAATATTAGTATTTGATAACTTCTTAACCGGAAAAAAAGAAAATATTGAATTCAAGGGTAATTTTAAATTAATTGAAGATGATTTTGGTACTAAAAATTCATTAAATTTAATTAAAGAATTTAATCCTCAAATTTGTTTTCACTTGGCAGCCCAATCTTCTGTTGTAGTTTCTGTAGATGATCCGTTACTTGATTTTGAGCATAATATCTTACAACCAGTCCAACTTATAAAAACTTTACTAAGCACTGATTGCAGTAAATTCGTTTTCACCTCTTCTGGTGGAACGATATTTGGTGAGCCAAGCATTTTACCAACTGGCGAAGAAGATTTTGCAGGCGAACCTGAGTCACCATATGGTATTGGTAAAAAGAAGTTAAACGAAATTATCACAAGTATGACAATTAATACACATTTGTCATATTCAATTTTGAACCTCTCAAATGTTTATGGACCACGTCAGGATCCCCATGGCGAAGCAGGAGTAGTATCTATATTTTCAAATAAAATTTTAAAGAATGAAAAACCAATTATTTATGGCGACGGAGAACAAACAAGAGACTACATATATGTGAAAGATGTTGTAAATGCATTAATTTTATCTTCAAAGATTGACTCCAATTTATTTCTTAATATTGGGACGGGGATAGAGACATCGGTAAATCAATTGTTAGAAACGATAAAATCTGAATTTGCATCTGATGTAGAACCAATATATAAGGATTCAAGAAAAGGTGAACTTCTACGAAGTGTTTTGAATAGTTCTAAGGCACAAAAAGAATTAAATTGGGAATCTCAATTTTCATTAAATAAGGGCATAAAAGAAGTAGTAAGATGGTTAAAAACTTAAAGAAAAAAATCTTCTTGATCGTCTCTAATTAATATCTCCGCATTTTCATTTGAGGATTCATATTTAAGTCCTCTTATGATAGCTATTGGAATATCAATCGACTTTTCCATAACTAATTCTGCTGCACTAGCAATTTCGTCAATTGTTGCAATTTCTGTTGCAAATAGTTCATTATTAAATGAGTCGTATTTTCCAATGTAGTTTGTAATAGGAGAAATGCCAGAGGAACCTATTGCAAAATTAACCTGACCTTTTCTCCATGCTCTTCCAAACGTATCAGAAATCACAACAGCTACTCTTTTTCCACTTACAATCTCTATTTGACTTCTAAATTTATGAGCTGATTTATTTGGATCTTCGGGCAAAAGAAGAGCTTTATCTTTCTCAATATTAGATTTATCTATCCCTGCATTTGCACATATGAAACCGTGTTTTGTTTTTGCAATTATTAAATCCCCTCGTTTTCTAATAATTTGTTTAGTTTCACTTTTAATTAAATCTTCAAATTGGTATTCATTTAAATCTCTTTCCATACCCTCACTCTTTGAAACAATTTTTTGTGTAATTACAAATACATCATTATTTTTAATCTCATTTCCTGATTTACTAATTAGGTCAAAAGTCATTGAAGCTAGGTCATCACCTTTTTTGACTTGGGGCAAGCCTTTTACCGGAATAATTGAGATTTCATTCATAACTAATTAATTTTGTAGCTAATTTCTTTGAATCTTCAATTGTTTTAAAAAGAATGTTCTCTTCGTAAGTATTGCTTAAATTATCAGAATCTCCAAAATGTACGATATATTTGTTAGCTACATTCTTATAGAATTTCTTAATTCCTTTAATATCTGCTGTGAGGCCCATATCTGTAAAGTTTTTTTTCGAAGGTCCTTTTATGGCATTGTTATTAATAAATGGGCTGATAACTATTACATTTTCATGTTGAATTAATGCATCTTTTATTTTTCTTAGAGACAAAATTGGCCCTATTGATAAATAAGGATTGGAGGGGCCAATGATAATCGTATCGCTTTCTTTAATTGTTCTTATCAGTTTGCTACTAACTTTTGCTTGACTTGATCCCTTATAAGTTATATTTTTTAATCTTGGCTTTCCTCTTTTTTGAACAAAATAGTTTTGAAAATCAAGCCTTTCACCCTGCTTTGTAATTAATTTTGTACTTACCTTGTCATCAGTCATTGGAATAATTTCACAAAGAATGTTGAATTTAGATTTTATTTCATGAGTAATTTCTGTCAAAGTTTTTCCCTCATGTAGCATTTGGTTTCTAAACAGATTGGTAGCTAAATCTTTATTGCCGATCATGAAATTGGTATTTAAAAATTTATTTAGATGTTCATGAACTGTAAATTTATCTTTTTTTATTCCCCATCCAAATTCACCTTCAATTCCAGCTAGACCGTATATTACAGTATCTATATCTGGAGATAGTGAGACACCATTTATATATTCGTCATCACCAGTGTTAACAATTATCGAAAGTTTGTTCAAACTTGCTTTATATAAGCCTTTAGCAAATTTTGCACCACCTACACCACCGCTTAAATATGTAACTTTTTTCAATTTTAAGAACCTATTATTTTTGACCTTTCAACTAACATTTTAATAATGATAGATAAAGATATTCTAGAAGGTTTAGCTGAACTAAACGAAACAGACTTAAAGAGAATAAAGCTTCTAGTTGATAATAAATTAAATCTTCATAAAGACATTAACGTCTCATATAGGTCAAAAAATATTAAATGCGGTAAAGAATCATGCCAAAAATGTCCACACGGTCCATATTGGTATGCTGAATGGACAGAAAATGGAAAAAGAAGAACAAAATACTTGGGAAAAACCTTAAGTGAAGTTTAACTTTCAATCAAATAAAATTGCGACTGTATTTCCATTTGCAATACTCTTAATATTTTTAAGAATTGATTTAATACTTCTTAATACACTCCCAACAGGTGGTGATATGGGTGCTCATATCGTACCAACTAAATTTTTTGTTGAAGAGCTTTTTTACAATTTTAAAATTAGCGGTTGGTCAAATGACTGGTTTGCAGGCTACCCAGCATATTATTTCTATTTTCCATTACCGCCATCGATTGTTGCAATTTTAAATATTATTCTTCCCTTCAATGTCTCATTTAAAATTATGGTTTTAATTGCTTTAGTTCTTCTAGTTATTTCTATAGAAAAGTTAATAAACTTCAAAATTGGTACTTTATCTTATATTGGGTTTGCTGGAGGATTGTTATATTTATTAACTGAGTCTTTTACTATTTTTGGGGGTAATCTAGCATCCTCTCTTGCAGGCCAGTATTCATTCACATATTCTTTAGCATTTGCAAATTTATCTATTTATTACATACGTAATAACTTGATAAAGCATTCAGTCATCAAAGGGTCAGTATTGTTGGGATTATCTTTGCTTTCTCACATAATTCCATTTATGATCTATGCACCAATATTTTTAATTTATTTTTTGTCTTCAAAATCTATAAATCTTGAAAAATTAATTGGGTTATTGATTTTTTTGTTTCTAACTTTGCGCTTTTCTATCTCTTTGTTTCTAAATCTAGAATTTACAACAAATATGACATACTCTCCTTACACAAAAATCAAAGATTTAATAAAGCCTGATATCCTTCCTTTTGCAATTGCGATATTTTCTTATGGAATTTTCACAGCAGGAAGAAATTTGAAAAATATATTTCTATCAACCGAAATGTACTTAATTTTTGTATCAACATTGTTATTTTTTTATGGCCCAGAGGGTGCTTTATGGAATGGAAGATTAGTACCTTTTTTAAATTTGGGTCTAATTATCTTATTTTTCAAAATCTTTGAAGAGAAAATGGACTTGTTAATTGAAAGAATAAAACAAAAATATTTGATTATATTGTTTTATCTAATATGTTCATCATTCTTTATTTTTAATTATGTTCAAAAATGGCAAGAAAGGTATGCAATTACAGTTTATTTCATTGCTTTTATAATTTTGCTTTCTTTCATAATTACTATTTATAAACCTAAATATGGATTAGGAATAACGCTAATTGCATTAGTTCTGTCTTCAGTAAATTTCTTACCACATTGGTTGAATTGGAATTTTACGGGGTATGATCAAAAAGATGACTGGAGCGATATAACAAATTTATACTCTGGATTAAATCAACTTGAGCCTGGAAGAATAATGTGGGAGCCAAATTCAGATTTAAACAAATATGGTACACCTATGGTTTTAATGACAATTCCTATGTTTACAAATCATGAAAGTATTGAAGGTCTTTATTTTGATTCGAGCATAACTACCCCTTTTCACTTTGTGACTGTATCTGGTGTTGCAGAAAGTCCATCGAACCCAGTAGGAGGACTAAGTTATATAAATGGTGATTTTGATAGAGGAGTAAGATACATGAAAGAGTTAGGAGTTGATTATTTTATTTCTTATACAGATTCGATTACTGACAAAGCAATAATGTCAGACGAGTTAGAGAATTTATTCCAGAGCTCTCCATTTACAGTTTTTAAAATCTATTCTGACAAAGTTCAAGTTGTTGATGCTGAATTAGTAAACTTTAGTCAGCCAGAATTATTTGAAAGAATTTCTAATTCGATATTTAGACAAGAAAAAACTGATAGTTTTTTCAGTCTTGCAATGAAAGAATTCAAGTTAGATAATAAAAAAAGAATTATTGAAGGAATAGATGCTGAAGAATCTCAGATTCAAAACAGACTTTCCAACAAAAAAAGTGAGATTAATAATGTCAGAATTTCAAACAACAAAATAACTTTTGAAACTGAACACCCTAATGAACTTCACATTGTCAAAGTATCATATTTTCCAAATTGGAAAATAGAAAATGGTTCTGGCCCATATAGATTGTCACCATCATTTATGGGTGTTATACCTTATTCTAACGAAGTAAGCATAACATTCGAAAATACATCTTTAGAAAAATCCTTAAATATTATTTCGTTAATTATTTTTTTACTTACAGCATATCTTTTAGTATTTAGAATTAAAAAATATGCTGAATAATCTCATTAATAAACTCACAAAAAGTGACAGTTCATTTGCTGAATTATTTAGAACATATATTGTCGGAGCATTTAATTTAATATTTGGTCTTTTCTTGAATTATATTTTTCAATTTTTAATTTTAACTATGATTAGTTTTCCTCTTAGAACTTATTTAACTAATACATTTTCATTTGCAATTGGTGTTGTAGTTTCTTATTTTTTATCAAGAAAAATTATTTTTCAACTTTCATATCGTGATGGCTCATGGAGGGAATTCATAAAATATATTTCTGTTAGCTTACTTAATTTAGGAATCCCAATTCTTGTTTGGTTTTTAATTAATTTATGGAATCCTGAATTTCAAAAAAACGAGTTGTATTATTTGGTAATTACAGTTTTAATTCATGGATCAATACTTCCAATCAAGTATTTAATTTATAAATTTTTTGTTTTTAAAGACTCTTTATAAAATGCAATTTTTAGCTTAAATAAGCTCTTTAAAGTTCTTGGAATTCTTTTATATATAACTGAAACACTTGGTCTTATTTCGTTAATTTTGGCGGGAACTTCCTTAAATTCATTTCCAGTTTTTTCAATTCGAAGTAGTAGCTCTGTATCAAATAAATCTTGTGTAGAAATTACTAAATTAATATGTATTTTTGAATTATTTTGTTCAAAATCTCTAGCGAGATTTTTTGTATTGTCAGTAGACCCATTTTCTGAGATTATGATTTCATATTCGACAGATGTTCTTTCACAAATAGAGAGAATATTATTTATCGATTCTGCAAGAATTTCTTCCTCATTATAAATAGGAATCACAATTGAAAAGTTATTAAAACTAGAGTTTGAATCCATGAACAGTACAATAATTGAGTAATGACAAAAAATAAACTAGATTTAATTTTTAAATCTTATGATATTAGAGGCGTTTATGGTGACAGCATAGACCAAGATATAGCATATAAAATTGGCAAAGCTTTTGCAGAATTTGTTCCAGATGACACTATTATTGTTGGTCATGACGGGAGAGTTTCAAATATTGAAATGCTTGATGCCTTTACTTCTGGAATTAAATCCATTAACAAGGAAATTATTTATGTTGGATTAGTCCCAACAGATACTGTCTATTCACTATCCGGCTTACTTAAAAAACCAGGGGCAATAATTACTGCTTCGCATAATCCAAAAAATTATAATGGCTTAAAACTCTGTAATGCTGGCGCAATACCAATAGGTGAAAACTCTGGCCTAATGGATATCAAAAAATTAGCCGATAGAAATGTAGAAATACGTATTGAGAAATTTAAAATTAACGACAAATACTTAGGTAATGAATATTATGAACATCTCAAAAACTTAGTATCTCCAGAGAGTATTTCACAAAAATTAAATTTTGGCATTGATGGAGGAAACGGTGTATTTGGTGCGGTATTTGATACTTTAAATAATATATACAAATTCAATGTGAAGTCTATATATTTAGAAGTTGATGGAAATTTCCCTAATCATCCTGCTGACCCATCAGACGAATCAAATTTAACTGATTTAAAAAATCTAGTATTAGAAAACGATCTAGATTTTGGAATAGCATTTGATGGGGACGCCGATAGAGGTGTATTTATAGATAATCTTGGGAGAGTTATTTCAGGGAGTATGATGACAGTCTTAATATCAGAATTTTTATCTTCACAAAAAAATGAATTTAGAGTAGTCCACAATGTAAACGTCTCTCCTCATGCTTTAAAAATGATGAAAAACAACAATATTGAATTATATAAATGTAAAGTTGGTCATTCCAATATAAAAAAAATGATGCGTGATGTAGATGCTGATTTTGGGGGAGAACATAGCGCACATTTTTATTACAGAGATAACTTTTATGCTGATTCTGCAATTCTCACACTTTTGATATTTATGAAATTGCTTTCCAGTAATAAAGAGAAACTCAGCTCAATAATTGATAACTATAACTTTCCACCTAGTTCTGGTGAAATAAATTTTTCTGTTGAAGATATTAATGAGTCAATCAGCAAAATTGAAAGCATTTTTGAAGGGGAGTTTGATCAAACTGACGGACTTAGTTGTCTGCATAGAAACTTTTGGTTTAATGTCAGGGGTTCAAATACTGAAAATAAGTTAAGAATTAATGTTGAAGCTGATACTCAAGAAATTCTTGACCAAGTTTTAGAAAAAATTTCGAGTAGTATTTAGTTGTAAATGTTAGAACACGTTTTAAATTTAGGTAATCAGTTAAGAACTGATTTAGAAACTTCAGAGGGATTTGCATCAGTTGATTATGAGAGAATTCTTATTGTAGGGATGGGTGGTTCTGGAGTAGCAGGTGATGTTCTTAAACTTATATTAAATCAACATACCAATATAGATGTAGAAGTTAGGAAAACATACAATTTAACAAAAAACCAAATTGCAGCCAGACCTTTTTGTTTATTCATTTCGTATTCTGGAAATACAGAAGAAACAATAAGTGTTGCTAAAGATGCAATAGATGAAAATTTGGAATGGGCAGCAATCTCTAGTGGTGGAGAGCTTCTAGATTTAGCAACTAAACATAATAAAAAGTTTGTCAAAGTTCCAGAGGGGCTTCAGCCTAGGGCTGCATTTGGTCTTATGACCAAAGCAGTTGTTAATTATTTACCAAATCCAACTAAAGAGATTTTTATTAATGCATGTGAGGAAGCTGGAAGTTATTTAAATAATTTAACGGAAGACGCATCAAATGAAGTTTTTGAAATTTCTAAGAATATTGCTAATCAAATAGGAACGAAAACTGCTGTAATTTACGCTGGTTCAGATTTAACCTATTTGGTTGCTCAAAGATGGAAAACACAAATAAATGAGAATTCTAAATCTAAAGCTTATGTTGGTTTCATGCCTGAAGTACACCATAATGAAATACTTTCATGGGAAGCAGATCAAGAGGGTTCAAAAAATAATTTTATTTTAATCCTTCTTAGAGGAGATGACTATAAAAAGATAGATAATAGATTCGAATTTACAAAGGAACTTATAGGCTCAAAAGTAGACACAATTGATGTTAGGAATATTTCATCTGACAATTTAATTATAAATTTGTTTCATTTAGTCTTAATAGGTGATTTAGTAAGTGTTAACTTAGCAGATCAATTAAATATTGATCCATTTAACATTGATGCTATTGAAAATTTAAAGAAAAAATTAAAAGGATAGGTAATGTCAACAATAAAAGATTCAAAATTAGCAAATCTAGGACATGAAGAAGTAAGTTGGGCTAGCAGACAGATGCAAGTTCTAGAGGAAATAAAAAATGAATTTTCATCTACTAAACCTCTAAACGGCTTAAGTATTGGTGCTTGCATGCATGTAACAAAAGAAACTGCAAACTTAATGCTTACTTTAAAAGAAGCTGGTGCAAATGTAGCTTTATGTGCATCAAATCCACTATCTACAAAAGATTCAGTTGCAGCTTATCTTGCCGAAAATGATGTAGAGGTTCATGCTGTACATGGAGTCTCAAATGATGAATTCTTTAAACACCTCAACTCTGTTTTGGATACAAAACCAGATATTACAATGGATGATGGGGCAGATTTAGTCACTTTGTTACTTACAGATCGATCTGACATTCCAATAATGGGTTCAATGGAAGAAACTACGACTGGAGTAATAAGACTAAAGTCTATGGAGAAGAATAATAAACTTCGATTCCCAGTTGTGGCTGTAAATGACTCTGACACAAAGCATTTATTTGATAACAGGTTTGGCACTGGTCAAAGTGCAATGGACGGTGTTGTTAGAGCTACAGATCTTTTAATTGCTGGATTAAATGTAGTTGTGGTCGGTTTTGGTGATTGCGGAAAAGGAGTTGCAGAGAGAGCCTATGGCATGGGAGCAAAAGTTACTGTTGTTGAACCAAACTCGGTACGTGCACTAGAAGCTTTAATGCATGGATATGAGGTTAAAAATAGTATTAATGCTGCAAAAATTGCTGATGTTGTTGTGTCAGTAACTGGAAATATGCACGCACTTGACAAGCAACATTTTGATGTAATGAAAGATGGTGTTGTTTTGGCCAATGCAGGACATTTTGATGTAGAAATAAATTTAGAAAGACTAAAAGAGGATAGTTCAGAGGTTAATAGAGTTAGAGAACATGTTGAAAGTTATAAATATGATGGAAAAGAAATATTGGTACTTGCTGAAGGAAGACTTGTAAATTTAGCCGCTGCTACTGGGCATCCAGCATCGGTTATGGACATGTCCTTTGCAAATCAAGCTTTGGCTGCTGAGTGGATTAAAGAAAACCATAAAACATTGGAAGCAAAAGTGTACACCCTTCCAAGTGAAGTTGATTTAAAAATCGCTGCAACTAAGTTAGGACTCATGGGTGGAGAGTTAGAAATACTCACAAAAGAGCAAATTGAATATCTCGACTCTTGGGAGCATGGCACCAGCTAAATTTGAATTTATTTAAAAAAGCACTTTCAGTTGGTAGTGGGAAGTTAACTTCTGAGCTAAATGGGATTGTTGAAGAGATAAATAAAAAAGAACAATCTTTTGAAAAATTATCCGATGAAGAAATAAAAACTAATTTTCAGAATCTTTCAGAAAAAATTGTTGACTCACCATCAGATATTGAGGTAGAAGCATTTGCATATATAAGAGAGGCTGCAAAAAGAACACTAAATCAAAGACATTATGATGTTCAACTATTTGGAGGACTGGTTCTTCTTAGAAATAAAATATCTGAGATGAAAACTGGTGAAGGTAAAACTCTTGTTTCAACCCTGCCGATCTCTTTAATGGCTTTATATAAAAAAGGCGTTCATGTTGTAACAGTTAATGAATACCTCGCAAAAAGGGACGCAGAGTGGATGAGCCCAATTTATAATTTTTTAGGTCTTGAAGTAGGCCTGATTTATTCAAATCAAGATTATGAAGAAAAGATTGAAGCATACAAAAAAGACATTACATATGGTACCAACAATGAATTTGGTTTTGATTACCTTAGAGACAACATGGCAATTTCAAGTGAACAACTTGTTCAAGGTGATTTGTTTTACAGTGTTATTGACGAGGTAGATTCGATACTAGTTGACGAAGCAAGAACTCCTTTAATTATCTCTGGCAAGGTAAGTGATTCAACAAAATGGTACACAGAGTTCACCAAGATTGTAAAAGGAATGAAAAGAGATGTTCACTATGATATTGATGAAGCTAAAAAACAAGTCCATCCCACGGAATTAGGCATTGAGTATGTAGAGTCAAAACTAGGTATCTCAAATTTATACGAAAACTCTCAAACAAACTTTATTCATTATTTAACAGCATGTCTGAGAGCTAAAACAATATTTGCTAAAGATGTAGATTATATTGTCTCAAATGGCCAAATCAATATTGTTGATGAATTTACTGGAAGAGTACTTGAAGGACGGAGGTATTCAGACGGATTACATCAAGCATTAGAAGCTAAAGAAAATGTGAGAATTCAAGATGAAAATCAAACACTAGCATCAATAACTTATCAAAACTATTTCAGAATGTATGAAAATTTGGCAGGAATGACTGGTACTGCAAAAACTGAAGAAGAAGAGTTTATTCAAATATACAATCTTGAGGTTGTTGAAATTCCTACCAACCTACCAATACAAAGAATGGATCAACAGGATGCTGTATATAAAACGAATGAAGCAAAACTGAACGCAGTTATTGAAGATATTATTGAAAGAAACAAAAAAGGACAACCAATCTTATTGGGAACTGTATCTGTTGAAGCTTCAGAAGAAGTATCTAAACAATTAACTAGTAAAGGTATTGTACACAATGTTTTAAATGCAAAAAATCATGAACAGGAAGCACAAATTATTGCACAGGCAGGAAGATTGGGTGCGGTTACAGTTGCGACAAACATGGCTGGTAGAGGTGTAGACATAAAACTAGGAGGAAATCCTGAAGATATGGCAGTTCAGCACCAAATAAATGAAAATAAATTAGACGATCCAATGTATTTAGATTCAAAGATTAATGAGTTGGAGTTACAAGTAGCTGAAGAAAAAAATAAAGTTTTAGAACTTGGTGGGTTATATGTTTTAGGCACGGAGAGACATGACTCAAGAAGAATTGATAATCAGCTAAGAGGAAGATCTGGCAGGCAGGGGGACCCAGGAGAGTCAAGATTTTATATTTCACTTCAAGATGACTTAATGAGAAGATTTCAAGGTGAAAGAATTGAATCAATAATGAATAAACTGAATCTTCCAGATGAAGAACGAATAGAACAATCAATGGTCACTAAAAGTATAGAAAGAGCGCAAGCGCAGGTTGAATCACTCAATTTCGAAATCAGAAAAAATGTACTTAAATTCGATCAAGTTCTAAATCAACAAAGAGAAGTTATTTACAAATGGAGAAGACAACTTCTTAGGTCAGATAGTATTGAAAATTTAATTTCGGAATGGTTTGATGATGTTGTCAGCACAATTTCAAATAATATTGAACTACATAAAAAAAATTATGAAAACTTAGAACATTTTAACCAATTAATTTCTGATGAACTAAGTAATTTATTAAGTGATGGAGTTAAAAAAGAATTTGTAAGAAATATCGAAATCAATGATCAATTGCAAATTGATCATGAGCTGGAGAATCTTTTTAATAATAATGAATCACAAGACTCTGATACATTTTGGAAATTAGCAAGAGGTTCATCTTTATCATTTGTTGACCAATCTTGGAAGGATCATTTAGCTGAAATGGATTATTTAAGATCTGGAATTGGACTAAGGGCAATGGGTCAAAGAGATCCGCTTGTTGAGTATCAAAATGAGGGATATACACTTTTTGAGGATTTAATAGAGAATGTTAAATTTTCAGTAATCAGAATTCTTATGAATTTTGATAAAAGTTTTATCATACAAAATCAAGAAAACAAGGATAATGTAAAGACTACACAAATAATTAAAGATAAGATTGGTAGGAATGATCCTTGCTATTGTGGTTCAGGTATAAAATATAAAAAATGCGGAATGGTTGATAAATGTATAAAGAAATCTTAAGTAAAGTTAACACTTTTAATGAAAGATTGATTTCAGCAAAGGGGTATCTTTGACTTTGAAAACAAAAAAAAGAAGCTTGATCAATTAAACCTTGAGATAAATAAAAAAGGATTCTGGGACAATCCGCAGTATGCCCAAAAGGTATCAATTGAAGCTTCTACTATAGAAAAATTGATAACATCTTTAAGCAGTTTAGAAAATGACCTCAAAGAGCTTAAAGAATTAATTGAGCTTACTGAAGAAGAAAACATAAATGAAGAAGACTATCAAGATGAAATAAACAAATTAGAAAATATGATTGAGGAGATTGAAGACGAAGCACTTTATTTCGATAAGTATGATGACTTGAATGCAGTTTTGACTATTAATGCAGGTGCTGGTGGAGTTGATGCTCATGATTGGGCTGAGATGCTTTTAAGAATGTATACAAGACACCTTTCGAGTAATAATATAGATCATCAAATTGAAGAAATGTCTCAGGGGGAGGAAGCGGGAATTAAGTCAGCATCTATAAGAATCAATGGATTTAGAGCATATGCAAATTTAGAGAGTGAAAGAGGAGTTCATAGATTAGTAAGAATTAGCCCTTTTGATAGTAATAAAAGGAGACACACTAGCTTTGCTGGAGTAGATGTAATTCCTTTAATTGAAAATAATGACGAAATTAATATCCAAGATGATGAAATAAGAATTGATGTTTATAGATCTTCTGGAGCAGGAGGGCAGCATGTAAATACTACAGATTCAGCTGTACGAATTACACATATTGCTACTGGAATAGTTGTGGCTTGTCAGGCAGAAAGATCTCAGCTTCAAAATAAAACAAGAGCATTAGAGCTTTTAAAGACAAAATTATTATTAAAAAAAAGAGAAGATGAATTGAAAAAATTGAATGAAATAAGAGGAGATCAGCACGAGGCTGGATGGGGCAGGCAAATTAGGTCTTATGTACTTCAACCATATCAACAAGTAAAAGATGCTAGAAACAGTGTTGAGGTAGGCAATGTACAGAATGTTCTTGATGGAGATATTTCCATATTTATTAAAGAGTACCTAAAATGGCGTAGACAGGGAATATGTTTCATTAGTATTTCAAGGTGGAAGTGTTGCACTTTCAAATATAAGTACGACTATAAACGAAGGAGAATTCGTTTATCTTGTTGGTCATTCTGGAAGCGGAAAGTCTTCTTTTCTTAAACTTCTATATAAGGAATACATTTCTACAAAAGGAAGTATTGAAGTTGCAGGACTCGATGTTGTACAACTGCCTAGATGGAAGACACCACTGTTAAGAAGAAAACTTGGAATTGTCACTCAAGAGCCTCAACTATTAGAGAAGAGAAATACCTACGAAAATATAGCTTTTGCTTTAGAAGTTATGGGCACTCCAAATGATGAGATTGAATCTAAAACAAATACCTTATTAGATCTTGTCGAGCTTAATGAAAATGCTTTTAAATATCCTGACCAACTTTCTGGTGGTGAACAAACAAGAGTAAGTATTGCAAGGTCATTAGCTAACAATCCACTTGTACTTTTATGTGATGAGCCTACAGGTAATCTTGATCCTGAATTGAGTATCCAGATAGTTTCTTTACTTGAAAAAATTAACAGAGCTGGAACAACAGTAGTTATGGCTACCCATGATTCTTCAATCGTGAATAGAAGAAAAAAACGAGTTATTGAACTTGCAAACGGAAAAATTGCTAGAGATGAAAGTGAAGGAAGTTATATTCTTAGGTAAATCATGAACAAATTTTCATATGTAATAAAAAATACAATTCTAAATATGAGGAGAACTCCTTTGTTGGTTTTTGCAACAATAATTGCGGTATTGGTATCTAGCTTTTTAGTTTTTACAACCCTTTCTGCCAGGTCTATTGTGCAAAACAACACAGTTAGATGGCAAAATGGTACACATGTTGTAATTTTTCTTGATGACAGGGTTACCACTACAGCACATAAACAATTACAAGAGTCACTAGAAACTTACCCAGAGATTAGAACTGTTGAATATTTTACTAAATCTGAAGCAGAGGAAGAATTTAAAATATTATTCAAAGATCAACCAGAATTATTAAGTGAAGTAGATTATGAAAAACTACCTTCGTCTTTAAGGGTAAATCTTAATGATCCTTCTGATTATGAATTAATAATTGAGAGGATGGATGGTAATCCAGCAGTTAAGGAAATAAGGACAAGTGGTGAAGCAATAGAAAGATTATTAAGCTTGACCAATACCTTAGTAATTTCAGCATCAACATTTGCATTACTTATAGGTTTTGCAGCATTCATTCTTATTATCAATACATTAAGGCTTGCTGCGTATTCTAAGAAAAAAGAAATAAAAATAATGAGATTAGTTGGTGCATCTTCGACTTACATTAGATTGCCATTTATTTTTGAAGCAGTTTTCGAATCTTTAATTGGAACTAGTATTGCTGTTGGTCTTGGGTGGGGAATAATTGAGTATTCTAAAAATTCGATAGTAGCTGAAAGCATTTTCGACATAACAATTTCTGATAGTTATTTAATTTACTTAACTTTGGTTCTACTATTGTCCTCAATAATTTTTGGATTGTTTGCTTCTTTTGTGGGCATAAGGAAAGTATTAAATGATTAGAAGGTTTCTAACTCTTTCACTGCCAATATTTCTAGTTTTGACTTTAATGTTTCCAACAAATTCAATGGCTATAACTGCAGAGGATAGATTGATAGAAGTTGAAAGACAACTTCAGGCAATCGCTGAGCAAATCAGCAACTACGAAGGTCAACTTACTGATCTTGAAAATGCTATTTTGGAAAACGATAAAGATTTGCAACAAGTCAACCAAGAACTTGCAGAAGTACAATCAAGGCTTTCTGCTGCTGAAAGGGAATTAGAAAAAGCATTAGAAAATTACGACGGAACTTTAAATGACTTGGCTGAAGTTCAGCAGACTATTGTTCAAGAACAAACAAAACTTGGAAAAATTAAAAATGAAATATCTAATGTATCTGACGAATTGTTTGAAACTCAAAAAAACTTGGTAGAAGCAGATGATAAGTTACAAGAACAAGCTGTAAGCCTCTACATTAATGGTGTTATGAGTCCTACAACAGCATTGTTTGTGGAATTAAATGAATTATCAAGGTTTTTAGTTGCCCTAGGATATGCCTCTACAATTGTTGACTCTGCTTATGAGATCGTTGAACAACTAAATGCTTTAAAAAACCTTGCTTCAACTCAGACAGTATTTTTGACTGAAAGAGAAGAAGAAAGAGAAGAAATAGTTAATCTCTTACAAAATGAGGAAACAAGAAAAACTGAAATTTCTATTGAAGCTGAAGAATTTGCTGAAGAAGTAGAAGAGAAAAAAGAAACTGTAGAAAGAGAGAAAAGACAAGTTGAGGCTAAAAAATCTCAGGTTCTTAGAGCTAGGCAAAATGCTCAAAGTTTATTAAATCAAGCTAATAAAGAATTAGAAAAGCTAGATAAAGAACATGCTGATTTAGAAAAACTTGAAGATGCAATCCAGGCAGATATAGAAAGGCTAAGTAGTGTAGGAGGTGTTGCGCCAAACAAACTAAGTTGGCCTGTAACAACGGGATATGTCTCTAGTGGATACAAATGGAGAAGGCTCGGAGGAACAACTAGTTTTCATGGTGCTATAGATATAGCAGCAAGTAGAGGCACGCCAATTAAAGCTGCTGCAGGTGGTGTAGTTATTCTTGCAAGATATTACGGTCTAGCTGGAAGGACTGTATTCATCGATCATGGCGGAGGAATGACAACTTTATATTTCCATATGGATAGAATTTTAGTTTCAGTAGGTCAAACTGTAGTGACAGGTGACCAAATTGGAACAGTTGGCTCTACAGGTCGTTCTACAGGACCACATTTACACTTTGAAGTACGATTAAAAAATCCAAGTTCGGCTAACTGCTCACTACCATATCTTGATCCAACTTCTAGAGGTAGAGTAAATCCTTATTGTTTTCTAGATTGATGAAAGTATTTGCAGAAAATAGAAAAGCGAGAAATTCTTATGAATTTCAAGAGTTTTATGAAGCTGGAATTGTCTTAACTGGTCCAGAAACTAAGAGTGTCAGAACTGGTGCGGTTTCAATTGTTGACGCATTCGCAATAATTGAAAATGAGGAAGCATTTCTTATGGAAATGAACATTGAGCCATATAAATATGCGGATCAAACAGATTACAATCCAAAAAATCAAAGAAAACTTTTACTTCACAAAGGTGAGATAAAAAAACTAATAGGTTTAACTTCCCAAAAAGGATTTACATTAATCGCTACAAAAATTTTTGAAAAAAATGGGTATATAAAAGTTGAGCTTGCTCTTGCTAGAGGTAAAAAAGACTACGATAAAAGAAAAAAACTTATTGAAAAACAGCATAAAAAAGAAATTAAAAACTATTAAAAACTTTCTCAGTACCTACTCTAACGTCACAAACACCTTCAAAATTTCCGTCATCCTTTTTATAAATAATTGAAATAGGACCATAAGCTTTGTTAAGTTTATTTTCTACTTCAACTTCGTGCCCTTTTTTAAGTAAAATTTCTAAATCTTCATTATTTATTTTTTCGAATCTTAGTTTTGATATCGTTTCACTAGAAAAATTTTCTATAACCCATCTGGGTTCTTTAATTATTTTTTCAAAAGAATCTGATTTTCGAATATAAGGCAGTATTGTTTGAATTAATAGTTGAGGTTGGTATCTTCCTCCTCTGGTGCCAGCTATAAATTCTAAATTTCCATTTTTAGACCAAATTGTTGGTGAAAGAGTATGAAGCGGTTTTCTTCCTGGTGTTAAATAATTTGGGTGTTTTGAGTCTAGATTAAATCCACATCCTCTGTTGTGTAGGAAAAATCCAAAACTTCCTACACCTATCCTGCTCCCAATTCCGTGAAAATTAGATTGTATAAGTGATACTCCTAATCCGTCTTTATCAATTGTGTTCATATATGCTGTTCCTCCACCATGTGGTTTAGGAAAATCAAATTTTTCGGAATGATTTGGGTTGAATAGCTTTATTTTTTCTTGTAAGTAATCTATATCAACGCCTTTAAAATCTTTTATATTTTTTCCATAATCGTAAGTAATACTGTCTCGATCTGCGGCAAGAATTCTGTATGTCTCAATAATTTTATGTATATCATCGTTCTCAGTATCTAACATCTCAATTGCTTTCAACGTTGATAAAGTTAGGTAACCCTGAGTATGTGGAGGTGATGTCCAGCCATCAAACCCATAAATATTTGTATGCAGAGGCTTTTTCCATTCAGCTTTATAATTTCTTAAATCATCCAATGATAAAATTCCATTGACACTTGAAGAGATCGATTTTGAAATTTCACTATCATAAAAATATTCAAGACCATTGGTTTTTAATTGCTCTAGAGTCTTTCCTAATTGAGGACGCCTTATCACCTTACCTTTTTCAAAAGGCTGGTTATCTCTGTAAAACCCATATCCAGATGCCTGTCCGCTGAGTTCCTCTTTATGTATAGTTAGAGAATTATAAAGTTCTTCGTTGATTTCAAAACCCTCGTGACATAAATCTATTCCTAGATCTAAAATTTCCTCTACTTTTAAATTGCCATATTTTTTACTGAGCTCTATCCATCCTGCAACTGCACCTGGAACAGTTACAGATAATGGATGATTTAATGGTATTGACTCCATATTTTGCAAATCATCAGGATTTGCAAAAGTACCAGCATATCCGGAAGCGTCTAGAAAATCGGGTTCATTTTTTGATGGATCCCAAACTAGCGCAAATAGGTCTCCACCAATACCACAAGTTTCTGGTGCTACGATACCTTGAATAAGATTAGTTGCAATAGCAGCATCAACTGCATTTCCACCTTTGTTATATATTTGAGAAGCAATATCAGTAGATAAATAGTGAGGTGAGACGATTATGTTATTCATAGTGATAATTATAAGTAATTTTTACTATATATTTCCTTTTGAAAGTTACTCGTATAAATTCAACAACTATAAACTTATAAAACAATAAGGAGTGAATTAATGAAAGATATAAATGCACAAGAATATAGCGAATTACTTAATTCCGATTCGCCAGTTGTTATTGATTTTCACGCAACATGGTGTGGTCCATGCAAAGTTTTAAGTCCAATCCTTGAAGAGTTATCAAGTGAAGTTGAGGGAGTCGAGTTTGTTAAGCTTGACGTCGATCAACATCCAGATATCGCTGGAGCCAATGGAGTTATGGGAGTACCAACAGTAGTTATGTTAAAAGGCGGAGAAGTCAAAGAACGTTTTGTTGGTGTACAGCCAAAAGAAGTAATTAAAGAAAAAGTTTCCGCTTTAATCTAAGTTGCTTCGAGTAGTTTTATTTTTACAAGTCTTAACCTTATCTCTACTAATAGGTGCAGGGATTTATTTTTACAATTATGTGCAGGTAATCAATTCTGAAATTGAGACTGTGATGTCTGTAATTCAAGATATTCAAGCATTACTTCCAAAACTAAACGCTACTGCAGATGCTGTTTCTTCACTACAATTACAATTTGGAGAAGCATTTAAAACTCTAAGTGATCTGTCATTATTTTTTAATAACTTTCTTGAGTTATTTAGTCAATTACAAGGAAATTCCTAGATATGAATATTAAATTTTATACAACTGACTGGTGTGGTGATTGTGTACGATCTAAAGCTTTACTTAACAAGTTGAATGTAGATTTCGAAGAAATCAATGTAGATATCAACTCAGAAGCAAATGAATACATAACAAAATTACAAAACAACCAGAGAAGAATCCCAACTATTGTATTTGAGGACGATACTTTTCTAGTTGAGCCATCTGATGTTGAATTGGAGTTAAAACTAAAACAATTAAATTACATTTAACCTTTATTGTTAAAACTTTGTTAATTAACCATATGAATTCATACTTCAGATAGAATTACATTTAATTTAATTGGTATTCATGGTTGATAATAGAACGAATGATTTTGAAATATTTATAAATGATATTTTAGATAATACAGGAAAAATTGCTCTGAAATATTTTCGTGATATAAAAGATTTGTCACTCAAAAGAGATATGAGTCCAGTAACCAAGGCAGATAAAGAGATAGAAAAATATATTAGAACACAAATTCTTAATCATTACCCAAATCACAATATTATTGGAGAAGAATATAAAGAGGTTATTGGTACAGAAAACATCACTTGGTACATTGATCCTATTGATGGAACTAGGAGCTTTTTAGCTGGTAAACATGATTTTGGTACTTTAATTTCATTAGTCATTGAAGATCAGTTAGTTGCAGGAGTTATAGATTGTCCGGCCTTAAGCGAAAGATGGTCTTCATTCCAACCTGACCTTACAAAAGTAAATAACCAGCCAACTATCTGTAAATCTGTTGAAAAATTAGAAGATGCAGTAATGGCCACAACCTCTAGTCATGAATTTGGAATGAAAAAATGGAGAGCTTACCAGTCGCTAGAACAATCTGTAAAAGTAACTACTACTGGTAGTGATTGTTATAACTATGGACTTCTAGCCAGTGGTCATATAGATATTGTCGCTGAGCGACTATCTTTTCCACATGATTATTTGCCACTAATTAAAATTGTTGAGGGCGCTGGTGGTATCATGACAGATTGGGAGGGTAAAAAATTAAATTTTGATGAAAGCAATGTTTATGTACTTGCATCTGCATCAAAGCAAATTCACGAACAGGCATTATCAAAACTTCAATAAATAAAATGAAAATACTTATCTGTGATAATTTAAACCAACAAGTTTATAAAGAGCTAGAAACAATTGGGGATTGTTTTGACATATCTAAATCTGCATCAAAAGATGAAGACTTAGCTAATCATATAAAAGATAGTGAAATTGTAGTAATTCGAAGTGCTACGAAATTAACAAAAGAAGTTTTAGACAAAGCAGAACAACTAAAAATAATAGCTAGGTGTGGTGTTGGGATAGATAATGTTGATTTAGATTTTGCAAAATCTAAAAACATTTTTGTTACTAATGCTCCCTCAGCTAATTTAATATCTGTTGTTGAGTTAACAGTTGCTTTAATAATTAGTGCATCTAGAAAATTAAGCCTTGCTGATTCGCATCTTAAGAAAGGTGAATGGAACAGATCTGAATTTCTAGGCTATGAACTTTATGGAAAAACACTAGGAATAGTTGGCTTTGGTAAAGCTGGTCGTTTAGTCGCAGATAGAATGAAAAGTTTTGGTATGTCAATTGTATTTTATGATCCATATGTTACGGATTGGAATGGTTCAGAAGAAAGTGTCGAGCTTGATGACTTACTAAGAACTGCAGATGTTGTATCAATTCATGTAATTAAGACTAAAGATACAGAAAATTTGATTTCTAAGGATATGCTAGATTTACTCAAACCCAGTTCAATAATTGTAAATACTTCAAGAGGTGGTGTTTTGGACGAAGATTATTTATTTGAACTCTTAGAATCAGAGAAAATTTTTGGAGCTGGGCTGGATGTATATTCAAATGAACCTCCAGAAAATGTAGATCGATATAATGGCTTAAATCTAGTTACCACTCCACACATCGGTGCATCTACAAATGAAGCTCAACTTAAAGCGGGTTTAGAAACTATTGAAAATATAAAAAAAATTTTAGCTGGGGATGAATCTGTAGCTCTTTAAATTTTAAAAAAACTGTTGTAATAAAAACAAAACAACACGATAATAAAATAACAATTTAGTTATTTAGGCTGGCACCAATAAAATTAACTAATCATCAAAATTGGCTTTTATAATTTCGTAAATTGGCCAACCATATGGAACACATCCATCAGTACCTTTACTTTGTTGCATCATTACTGGTGCAATAGCACCTTCTTTAGGACAACTTGTGTGCCCCCAGCCTAAAATATGGCCAGTTTCATGATTGATAAGATACAATCTGTAAGTTTCTAAATCTCTTAAAAAATCCCTAGCACCATTTTTCCATCTAAAGTCATTGATAACTATTTCTCTTTCATTTCTACATGAATATATCCCATTTGTTTGCAAGGGGTAACAAAGTTCGTCAGTAGTTTCAGGAGAAGCAAATATATATACGAAATCACTATCTTCAACATTTGTGTGATAAAAGCCTTTATCAGTTACGTTTATCCAGCCTTTTTCATGATTCAATATCAAATCTAATAACTTTTTTATGCACTCAGGGTCGATATTTAAAGAAGATTCAATCTTAATTCCAAAATTAAACTTTTTGTCATCTCTTGTATTTATAGTTTCAACTTCAATAAGTTCAGGACTCTCTATAGGATCTTCTAAATTCTCTAGATAACAACCATTTTTCAGATCTTCTGTTTCCAACTCTTTGGATTTTGTAACAGATTCGTCCGATAAAAATATAGATGTAATATTTTCATCTTGATTTTCTTTGATTCTTATTACTTCCTCAACTTCTTTTAATTGTGAGGTAAAGAAATTTACTTTCTCATTAATTGTTAAAGTTGAAACAATATACAAAAATGTATCTTCATCTATATTGGCATAATTATTTTTAAAATAATTCAAAGAGTATTCATAATGTTCAAGGTAAGCGTCTCTTTTACTATCGATAATTTTTAATGAATTTTCCCATTCTGAAAGACACTCTCTTCAGAATCATTATTGTTAAAAAGGTTTATACCAAATACACTTACGGAAATTAAAAATACAAAAAGGAGTAAGCCTTTAGTGTTTTGTTGCATATATATATGTTATAAGTACTTTAAATTCTTACAAGGTACTTTATTTTTTATAACCTTTTTCGTCAATAAATTCCTCAGGCTCTAAACCAAGTCCATCGGCAACTCTATTGATGTAGTTAAAGTAGGAAATTACTTGAACTATTTCTGATATTGCTTTGTCATCAAAATTATTTTTTTGTAATTCTTTGTAATCTAATTGTGTTATTTCACCCGGTTTCAAAGTCAATTTTTCCGCAAAATTACATAAAGCGATTTGTTCTTTTGTTAAGCTGCTTGTTTTCCAGTCTTTAGCAATCTCATCAACTAATTTTTGGTCTTTTGTCTCCGACCGGAGATCATATAAGTGTGCTCGTATTCAATATTCACATTCATTGGAAATTGAAGTGATTACTGCAAGTAATTCTCTATCAAAACGAGAGATTTCTAAACTTCCAAACATTGTTGAATTATATAAACGCATTGAATCTCTTAAAATTTCTGGGGTTTGAGATTGAATTGTCAGTATGTTCCAAATTCTTCCAGCTCGTCTCATGCCTTTTTCATACTCTTTTTTAAGAAGACCAGTAGAGTCCTGAAATTTGAACAATTTAATAAATGCCATATTAATAATTTTTACTTAAAATAAGGGTGTATGCAACTTCCAAATGAACTTAAACAAGCAATTGATAATAATGCTTTCTGTTCAATAGCTACAAAAATTAATGAAAATGAGATTCAGAATCATCTAATGTGGGTTGATTACAAAGAAAATAAAATTCTTATTAATACAGAACAAGGAAGAAAAAAAACAGAAAATATCAGGCATGAACCAAATCTGTCAATTGTCGTTTTTCATCCATCTGACATGTATTCAAGTTGGGAAATAAGAGGTAGTGTGGAAACAATAGTTCAAGATACTTCTGCCAATGATCATATAGACTATTTATCAAATCGATACCTAGGCAAGCCTTATAAGCGGACAAAGGATATTACCTGGGAACAAGCAGGCATTAAATCTAGAGAAATATGGGAAGTTGAAGTAAGTAAAATTTTATCTATGGTGAGCAGACCTCAGGCAAAATCAGCTTCAGAGTAAAACTTTAAAAAAGGATTGTTCTCAAAAGATTCCTGATCTACTCCTAGAAATTCTTTAATTAAATTTTCTGCATTTAATGAGATATCCCCACCTCTAGATTCGGTGTGTCCTGATTTTCTAAATAAATCTTCGGGAATTTTTTTCATAAATCTTTTAAAGTTTTCCTCGGATATTCTTAGATGCTTTGCAAGTGATAGTTCTACTTTTACTGATTGCGGTAAGACATTGCAACTAAATACATATAGAGAAGCAAACATAGCCCAATCTAGCGGTGAGGGTCTTCTGCCTTTTTCAAAAACTGTAAAATCGTAATCAGGGAAATATTTATAAGGAGAGTAGGCTAATCCGGACTTGTCAGATAAAACTTTATAAATATATCGATCAAGTAACTTAATATCCATATTTGGAATGTTATTTTCAATCGTTAATTTACCAATTTGGAATTCACTCTCAGAAGGATGGATAACTAACTTACTAATTACAATTTTTCCAAAATAGTTTTCTATATCTACATCAATTTGAATATTTTTTGGTATAAAAATTAACCCATCATTATCACTTGAATCAATTACTACTTGTAATTGTTCATTTAGTTCAAAGCTATTGTTATTAATTTTCATATTTTAAATAATCTAATTCTCAAGTATAATTTTAGAACTAATACAACTGTATGGGGGTGAACTGGCTTCGACTTTGAAGCGAGTCTCTCAGTAGCGAGTCGAGGGTCCTAGGGCCTCGTAAAAAACGTAGGAAAACAATATAACTGCCAAACCTAAGTTGGCTTTAGCAGCCTAACCGCTGCTCGTCACCTATCGGGGCTCCCACCTCGGATAGCAATGGCGTCGAAATGTGGGATGCTGAGTTGGGTTACCGACTGACTCTTAAGATTTAGGTAAACCTGTTAGGTTATAGGTTCCGATGACTTGCCTAACAGTAAACCATCGGATGCACTCGGAGAAGCTGTTTGATAGCTTGGAAGGACCGGGGTTCGACTCCCCGCACCTCCACCAATGAATAAAATATATGATGTTGCAATTGTAGGGGCTGGTATTGTTGGTCTCTCAACGGCTCTAAAATTACAAGAACAAGGTAAAAATGTTCTTGTATTAGATAAAGAAAAATCTCCAGGAACCCACCAGTCTGGTAGAAACTCAGGAGTTATTCATTCTGGAATTTATTACAAACCTCAATCTTTCAAATCAAATCTTTGTATTAGAGGCAGAGAATTATTAATTGATTTTATGAATTCGGAAAACATCCCATTCAGAATTGAAGGAAAAATTGTAGTCGATCATGATATAGAGAAAATTACCCATTTAAACAATAGAGCTAAAGAGCTCAACATGGATGGTGTAAGACCATTGGAAAGAAATGAGATACTAGATTTAGAACCAAATTGTAAATTTGAATCAGCATTATATGTTCCTCAGGCTGGAGTAGTTGACTATAAGGTAGTAACAGAGATAATTGCGAAAAAATTTGAGGCTTTAGGAGGAACTGTTCAATATTTTCAAAAAATAAAATCTATAGATTCAAAAAATGATTTAAAAATTCTTACTAGTGATAGGGAAACATTCACTTCAGAATATTTGATAAACTGTGCAGGCTTATTCTCTGACACGGTTGCCTTAATGGACAATATTAAGCCAAATTTAAGAATAATTCCTTTTAGGGGTGAATATTTTGTATTGAATCAAGAGAAATCTCATTTAGTAAATAATATGATTTATCCAATAAGTGATCCAAACCTACCATTTTTGGGAATTCATCTTACCAAAACAGTTGATGGTCAAATTGAAGCTGGTCCAAATGCAGTTTTAGCATTTGCTAAAGAGGGCTATAAATGGAGCAACATCAATGTTTTTGAATTTAGTAAAACAATTTCATACAAAGGAATGTGGAAGCTAGGCAAGAAATACTTTGGTACAGGAATTTCTGAGATGTATAGATCTTTAAATAAGAGAGTATTTCTAAAGGAAATATTAAATTATATTCCTAATGTTGAGTTAAAAGATTTAGAACCCCGAGTAGCTGGAGTGAGGGCGCAAGCTGTAAGTTCTAACGGAGACTTGATTGACGATTTTGTTTTTGAAGAGGGTAATAATTCTCTTCATGTTCTAAATGCACCAAGCCCTGCAGCAACAGCTTCTCTAGCTATTGGTGAGTATATTGCAGAAAAGATTAACTAATTTTTTCTCCTGTTTGAACTGACCATAGCTTTGAGTAAACCCCATTAATTTCTAAAAGGCTTTCGTGATTTCCAGATTCAACAACTTTACCTTCTTCTAAAACGTAAATAATTTCAGCATTTCTTATAGTGGATAAACGATGCGCTATTGCAATAACAGTCCTTCCTTCTTTTAAGGTATTAATAGACCTCTGTATTGCAGCTTCAGTTTCATTATCAACGGCTGAAGTTGCTTCATCTAAAATTAATATTTCTGGATTTTTTAGTATTGCTCTTGCTATTGAGATTCTTTGCCTTTGCCCACCTGATAGCTTTTGCCCTCTTTCTCCAACGATTGTATTTTCTTTATTAGGCAATAGATTTATAAATTTGTCAGACTCTGAAAGTTTTGCTGCTTCCCAAACTTCTTCATCTTTTGCATCTAGATTTCCGTATGCAATATTTTCAAAAACTGTACCTTCAAATAAGAATATATCTTGGCTTACCAATCCGATTTTATTTCTCAAACTGTCTAGTTCTAAATCTCTTATATTCTTACCATCAAATTTAATTTCTCCAGAAGTTGAATCATATAATCTCAAAATAAGTTTTATTAGAGTAGATTTACCAGAACCTGTACTTCCAACAATCGCTGTAGTTTGACCTTTATTAATGTCTATAGAAATATCATTTAAAACTGGAAAATTTTTTACGTATTCAAAATTTAAATTTGATATCTCAATTTTCTTATTAAAACTTGTGAGCTTTTCGTTTCCATTATCGATTGTGGGTGTAGTATTTTTTAAATTTATTATTCGTCTAAATGACGCCATTGCTTTTTGATATGAATCAAAAATCACTCCGAGTTCAGTTAATGGCCACAATAATCTCTGTGTTATAAATAGCATTACTGAATAGGTTGCTACTTTAATTTCTCCGTCTAGGGCTAAGAAACCACCAATTAAAAGTGTCGCTGTAAATCCAAATAGTATTGCAATTCGAATTATGGGAATAAATGCTGCAGATAGTCTTATTGCATGATAATTTGCACTTTTAACCTCATTTGATGAAAGAGTTATTCTTTCGCTTTCTTTTTTTTCTCTGTTAAAACTTTTTACTGTGAGTATTCCTGTAATAGAGTTCGAAAGATTGGCATTTAAATTTTCTATATCATTTCGAATCTTTGTATACCTTTCTGCAATTCTGTTAGTGAATCTAAGTGAGCCAAAAATAATAATTGGAATGGGTATGAAGGCAAACACAGCAACCAGTGGTGAAATATATAAGAATGTTCCACCAATAACAAGAACGGTTGTAGCAGTTTGAACTAGCCTGTTTGCACCGTTATCTAAGAAAGTCTCTAGTTGATTTACATCATCATTAAGGATTGCCATCAACCTTCCAGAAGATTTATTTTCAAAAAACGCCAAATCAAGACCGAGGACATTGTTAAAGGCATCTGTTCGTAAAGAATGTTCAATATCTTGGGAGATGTTTCTCCAAGTTACAGCCGCAATATAATCGAATGCTGATTCGAGTCCCCATATTATAAACGTTAAGACGGCGAGTATAATTAATTGCTGTCTTCTGTCGCTGTATCCAAGATTTCCTATAAAGGAATCAGATCCTTCCACCACTATATCTATTGCAATACCAATCAAAACAGGAGGAGCTAGGTCAAATATTTTGTTTAGTACTGAATAAATTATTCCTCTACGAACCTTTGTATCTTGCTCAAGTGCGTAGTTAAATAAATCTCTTAAATTATTTTCTTTCATAAAGTTTTTTATTATTTACTAATCTTATTTATTCCATCTCTAATTTCTTTTAGCAATAATACCTCTTTTGATTCTGCAGCTACTGCTTCAGTTTCTTCATCAGAAACAATGTCTTCAAAATGGTTGTAAGCTTTTATTACTAAAAACATTACAAAGGCAATAATTGTATAGTTAATGACTTCCCCTAAAAAAGCTCCAAAAGAGCCTGCAGACGTACCAGATGCAGGATCTATATCTCCAAACATTCCTAGCTTATCTAAATTAGGAAGATTTATTATTAAACCAATCAATGGCTCAACTAATCTCTTGGTAAAAACATCAACCAATGACTTAAAAGAAGCACCCATAACGAACGCTACTCCAAGTTCAACAACATTCCCTCTATTGATAAAATCTCTAAATTCTTTAATCAAAATTCCTCCAATTGTTTTTATAAATAATAGAATACATGTAATCTAATAACCTATGAGAAAATTTTTACTTACTTTATTGTGTTTAGTTTTAATATCCTGCTCATCTGGAACTACTGAAGAATCTGTTTCTGAAACCCAAGCAGAAGAAACTACAACTACTGAAAGTACCACAACTACATCTACCTCTACAACAACAACTGTTTATGAAGAGCCTCCGTTTGCACTTGATGAGTTTGGGTTAGAGATTCAAGAGCCACCAACAGAAATCAAAGAGCAATTAGCTGAATTAATGAAATTTATCGAGAGAAGAATAGGTTTAGAGTTTATAGAAGAACCTCTCTATGATTTTTACACTCTAAATGATTATCAAGAATACAATGCTCTTTCTTTTCTCGATGATTTTGAAGAAGATTATGAAGAGGGTGAGTGGGAAAGAGCTGTACTGTCAGAGAATATGTGGGGTCTAAATGATTTCTCAGCTGACCAACTTTTAAATTTACAAGTAGAATTTCAACGTTGTTTTTCTGCTGGTTCATACAACTTATTAGATAAAACACTAAGAGTTCCTATAAAATCAGGTCAAAAAAAGCTTAATTTTTATGAACAGAGAGTAGTAGTTCATGAACTTGTCCATTCTTTACAGGGTATGCATTTTGAGGTATCTGAATGGTATCAAGAAATGGATGATTTAGATGATTTCTCTAACTATCCAGGAATTAGAGCATTAATGGAGGCTCAAGCTGAGTGGGTCGAAGCAAAATGGGTCGATAGTTTAGATGCATATGACCGTCAAACTATGCAAGCACAGATTCCAAATATTTCCTGCAGGGTTCAGCTTCCAAATTATTTTTATATACCTTCAGACTTGTATTACACCTATGGTCCAATACTTTCAAGAGAAATTATCAATAAAGGAAAAATGGCAGCTTTAAATGACGCGCTAGGTGAGTATAAAAGAACTGGCTTAACAAACCTCCCAACTTCAGAGCAGATATATTCCTCTGAAAAGTATTTTGCTAACGAAAGATATGATGTCATCGAAATTGCTGATGTTGAAATTAATAATTTTGAGTTAATAGATGAAGGCACAATTGGATCTTTGGACCTAGTTTATCTCTTGCAAGACACCATTGGACCTATCCCTGCAATTACTGCTGCAGTTGGAATCGGGGGAGGTTCATGGAAAGACTACGTTGATTCATCTGGCAATTTAGTAATGACTGTAAAAATAAGTGGCGACACTTCTGCAGACCTTGATGAAATATATGATGCATATATTTTGTGGGGAGATACCCAAAAAAGATTTACAGAAGTAGTTGAACAGTACAACGGAGTTATTTATAAAGGCTCAACCAACGTATGGATTTCAAAGCAAAATGGTTTTGTAAAAATGGTCCTTTCTCAAGACATAAATATTATTGATGAAATCTCATCACAGCTTGGTGACCTATAAACAAAGTGGGTACTCTATACATTTGCCCAACCCCAATTGGAAATTTAGACGATGTATCACAAAGACTCATTGATGTATTAAACAATGTCGATTTAATTTATTGTGAGGATACAAGACGTGCAAAAAAACTTTTAAATCATTTTGGTATCGAAACAGGAATAGAGTCCTATTTTATTGGGAATGAAGTCAATAAAATTGAAGATATCAAAAGTCATTTAGGAAATAATTTAAACCTAGCTCTTATTTCTGATGCAGGTACGCCTTTAATTTCCGATCCAGGTAATAAATTAGTAGAAATAATAATCAAGGAAGGATTTAGAGTTGAATCAATACCCGGTCCCTCAAGTGTGCTAGTAGCTTTGACTCTTTCTGGATTCGACATTTCAAATTTTCAATTTTTAGGATTTATACCTAAATCAGGAAAAGAAAAAAGCGAATTTTTAACAAAGTTATTAAATGCTCAAATGCCAAGTGTCTGTTTTACCTCTCCAAAACGTGTAATAAAAGATCTTGATTATTTTGAAAAAAATGGATTGAATTCACAAATAACAGTTTGTAGGGAATTAACAAAAAAATTTGAAACAATTCACCGAGGCGATATCGCAGAAGTAAAAGAAAAGCTTAGCTCAGATAATCTCAAAGGTGAAATAACGCTCGTCATCGCACCCAGTGAATTAAATACAAATGTAAATTTTGAACTAGATTCTGCATTAAAAATATTATTAGATAATGGTGTTCCTAAAAGAGATTTAGCAAAAGCAGTATCTCTAATTACTGACATTCCTACAAACGAAATATACGATAAAATTAAAGACTCTTAATATCGTTTATACAATTAGAACATAGAAATTTATCTTTGAGTTGATATGTAACATCTTTGGAGCCACATATAGAACAAGTTTGATGGCCCTTTGTAATTATTAACTTTTTATCTTCAACATACATTGAGATTTCACTATTAGCTTCAACATCAAGAGCTTTTCTAATGGATTTTGGAATTACAACCCTTCCAAGATTGTCAATTTTACTTCTGTTACCTTTACTCATAAATGTATTTAATCCTATGCTTATATAGTAGTGAATAAAAATAAAACATTAGAGCAATTCAAATGGGTAGATACGCATTGTCATCTTCAGCTTTGGAGTAATGAAATCGATGAAAAGGAGCTATTTAATCTAGAGTATGTAGTGATTCCAGGTGTTGATGTAGAGTCTTCATTAAAAGCAAAGCAAGTTTCTGATAGTTTAAAAAAATTGTCCTATTGGTCAGCAGGCTTGCATCCACATCAAGCCAGTGAATTTGAAATGTTAAAACAATCACTTGATACTTTATTTATCGAAGCTGACTTGATTGGCGAAACTGGACTTGATTACTATCGCAATTTATCATCAAAGGAAGATCAGATAAATAGCTTTCTTTACCACCTTGAAGTTGGTGAAAAGCTTTCTAAACCAGTAATTGTTCATTGCAGAGATAGTTTTTCTGATATTTATAAAATTCTTAGTGAGAGAGAAAGCAACAATAAAATTATTCTACATTCATGGACTGGGGGTAATAAGTGGACTAAAAAGTTTGCAGAACTTGGTGTTTATTTCTCTATATCTGGAATTGTAACGTACGACACTGCTCAAGATTTGCAACTAGCAGTTAATAATATCCCATTAAACAAAATTTTAGTTGAAACAGACATTCCTTATTTAGCTCCTGAACCTTATAAAGGACAAAAAAATAAACCGTCTTATATTATGTATACTGCTGAAAAAATTTCAAAAATATTAGATATATCTCTGAATGAGTTTTCAGAACTGACTAAAAAAAATACTGATAGATTATTATCTCGAGATTTAAATGAGTGAACAAGAATGGGTTGAAAAATTAGAATCAAAGCCAAATTATAAATTAGGCCAGAACTTTTTAATTGATTCAAATATATCAAGAAAAATTACAAAATTAGTTCAGGGACAATTAGCAGATCCCATAATTGAAGTTGGGCCTGGCACGGGGTCTTTAACTAGTGAATTATTAAAAGACAATTACAGAATTAAAGCAGTAGAAATTGATGGGAATCTTGCAGAGATTCTAAATGAAAGATTTATTGATGTACCTAATCTAGAGATCTTCAATGAAGATGCAATGGAATTTGACTACACACAACTTCAAGGTCCTTGGTGGATTTTTGTATCGAATTTGCCTTACAATATCGGAACAAGATTGTTGGTTAAATTGATAACTGAAGTTCCTGTAATTCATAGATATGTTGTCATGGTTCAAAAAGAGGTGGGAGATAGAATTGTTGCGAAACCTGGTGGAAAAGAATATGGTGCTTTATCAGTCTTATTTAAATTATTTACTGAATCTAAGATTCAATTTGATGTTTCAAAAAATTGTTTCTATCCACCTCCAAAAATTACTTCATCTGTTCTGACTATTCAAAGAGAGACTATTTTGGATGAAGAAACAAGAATTCGAGCATTTGAAATATCCAAAATTGCTTTTCAACAAAAAAGAAAAAAAGTCAGAACATCACTCAAATCAATAATCTCTGAGGACCGTCTTGTTGAATTAGGAATAGACCCTAATAATCGCGCAAGTAATTTAACTCCTGAAAATTATTATGATATTGCAAAGGACATATTGTGAAAATATTATCTTCAGCAAAAATCAATCTTAATTTAAAAATTCATGATGGCCTACAAGATAATTATCACAAGATTGAATCAGATATTATTCCTGTTGGTATTTTTGATAAAATAGTAATTAAAGAAAGTCAAAAAGATCAGATTGTTTTTAATATTGACAAATTAAATTATGAGTTAACAACGATTCATAAATCTTTATCATTAATGAGAAAACTCAATCCTTCTTTTGATAAATCCTTTGAAATCAAAGTTGATAAGCAGATACCTATAGAATCTGGACTTGGTGGAGGAAGTTCAAACGGTGCAGCAATAATCAATTTCCTCTGTTCAAATTATGAATTATCAATGCCTTCTTACCATGATGTCGTGAAGCAAGTTGGAAGTGATGTTCCATTCTTTATAAATAAACAACCAGCAAATATATCAGGTATTGGTGAAAATGTCCTAAATCTAAATGACACTCCACCAATGAAAATCATTATTGCTGTTCCAAAAAACGGTTTGAGCACAAAAGAAGTCTTTGAAAAATATGACGAAATACAACCAAAGGACACTGAAAAGTATTCGTGGAATGGTATCTCACTTTTTAATGATCTCTGGAATATATCTACAGAAATCTACCCAGAACTTAATGCAATAAAACAAAATCTTGAAGAGAGATATAAAAAAAACTTTTTTATGTCCGGTAGTGGGTCGGCTCTTTTTTCATTGTTTGAAGAACATGAAGAGATTGAAGAAATAGATTCTGAAGAATTCAATCTTAAATATTTTTCAATAACTAAGAAAATTGATTGTAGTTTCTCTCAAAATGATGATTAGAATATATTTGCATAACAATTGGGGGATGGTGTAATTGGCAACACAATGGGTTTTGGTCCCATCGTTGAGGGTTCGAGTCCTTCTCCCCCAGCCATCAATTTTGAAATGAATGTATCAGGAGTAATATTAGCCGCAGGTAAAGGGACTAGAATGAAGTCCAATTTACCAAAAGTCTTACATTCTGTTTCAGGAAAAAAATTAATTTCATACGCTCTTGAGGTTATTGAGGATATAAATACTAAATATGTTGTAGTAGGGCATGAAGCTGAACAAGTAATGGAAGCTCTGCCAGAATCACTTAATTTTGTTATCCAAGAGGAGCAAAAAGGTACAGGACATGCAATTTCAATCCTGTTAGAGGATAAAAAATTTGCTAATGATACATCTGAATATATTCTTGTTCTTCCAGGCGATGTACCAATGATCAATAGCAATGATATTAAAAATTTAATTAAAAAAGTAACTGACTCAAGTTCAACTATAGGCTTTCTTACATCTAAGGTCTCTAATCCATTTGGATATGGAAGAGTCATTCAACAAGATAGACAAATTAAAATTGTTGAGGAAAAAGACTGCACAGAAGAAGAGAGGTTGGTTGATGAAATTAATTCAGGGATATATTGTTTTGAAAAAGAATTTCTCCTTGAGCAAATCAACAATTTGAATACCTCTAATGCGCAGGGAGAATTTTATATAACTGACTTAATAGGTATTGCAAATAATGAAAAAAAAGATATTGTTATAGTACAAGTAGAAGAAGATTCAATAAGAGGAATAAATTCTATGGGCCAACTAAATGAAGTTGAAGACGCTCTGTTAAAGCAAACAATACAACAATTCATGGACGAAGGTGTTTACTTTCAAGACCCAACTTCTACATACATAGATTCAACTGTAAAAATTTCTGCTGGTACAAAAGTTTACGCAAACAGTCATTTAAAAGGTGAAACTGAGATAGGTCCTGATTGTGAGATTGGACCAAATGCTCAAATTAATAATTCAAAAGTTGGCCAAGGTTCAAAAGTATTGAATTCAGTGGTAGACGATTCAATTATTGATGCTGGAGGTCAAATAGGACCTTTTGCCCACATTAGACCTGGTTCGGAACTAGGAGAGAATGTGAAGGTTGGAGCATTTGCTGAAACAAAAAAATCAAAAATTGGTAAAGGAAGTAAAATTCCTCATCTTGCATACGTTGGTGATGCAGAATTAGGAACAGGTGTAAACTTTTCTGCAGGAGCAATAACAGTTAATTACGATGGTAAAAATAAACATAAAACAGATATTGAAGACGGAGCTTTTATTGGATCAGATGTCATGCTTGTTGCTCCTGTAACAATTGGAAAAGAATCAATGATAGGTGCAGGTTCTGTAATTACAAAAGATGTTCCTTCAAAAGCATTAGGTATTGAAAGAAATGATCAAAAAAATATTGAAGGCTATATGGACAGAAAGAAAAAAAATGATTGAACAACCTGGCAAGAAAAAAATGCTTCTTTTTTCAGGTTCATCAAATGTTGAACTTGCGCAAAAAGTAGCTTCAAATCTTGGAACTGAGTTATCAGAAGTAGAGAGAAAAGAATTTGCTAGCGGTGAGATTTATTTGAGACTTGGTGAGAGTGTAAGAGGTGCAGACTGTTTTGTTATGCAAAGCCATTCTGGAGATATCAATAGAACAATTATGGAACAACTCCTCATGATAGATGCTTTAAAACGCGCTTCAGCAAAACGAATTACAGCTGTACTGCCTTTTTACCCTTACTCAAGACAAGATAAAAAAGCACTACCTAGAGAGCCAATATCTGCAAGATTAATAAGCGATATGTATGTTGCTGCAGGAGTTAACAGAATGGTATCTATCGACTTACACACTCAGCAGATACAAGGGTTTGTCGATCAGCCATTTGATCATTTAACTGCTATGCCACTTTTTGTTGAATATTTTAAAGATAAATTTGATGGTCCAATTTCTATTATTTCGCCTGATGCAGGTGGTGTTAAGAGAGCAACTACATTTGCCAAACATCTTGATGCGTATGTAGGTTTTGTACATAAAAAAAGAGATCCAAAGATACATAATGAGGTAAAGTCTTTCACAATTATTGGTGAAGTTGAAGACAGACATGCAATCCTACTAGATGACATTATTGACACTGGAGGAACTATCGCAGCTGCTTCAAGAATTTTAAAAGAACGTGGAGCCTTATCTGTCAATGTTGCAGCAACACACGGTATATTTTCTGAGGGTTCAGTAGAAAAATTACAAGACGCTCCAGTAGATAAAATAGTCGTCACAGATACTTTGCTGCAGAATGGAAATCCTGAAAAATTAGGAAATGTTGAGTCCTTGAGTGTTTCTCCAATAATTGCAAATGCACTAACATCTATATTTACTGATGACTCAGTCTCAGCATTATTTATGGGTGAAAACGTTTTATAAGGAGTAAAAATGGCAGGAACTTTGAAAGCAAGAATTTATATGGTTGGATCAACCTCAGCTATAGAAGTAGATATCAAAGATAAAGAAAAATTCTTAGATGAAATTAAGAATTTAACTTCTGCAAATGAGTTTTACATACATAAAGATGATGAAGGTGAAATTGCAGTCAATACATCATTAATTCAGATTATTGAATTCTCAGATGACGGTGACAATAAAAGGGGAGCAGGCTTAGTTTCTAACCGTTGATAACAAGACCGGTTTTACGGTACTGTCTTCTTATTGATTTTCTCTCATCTTCAGTTGTACCACCCCAAATACCAGAATCTTGATTGGTTCTTATGGCGTATTCAAGACATTCAGTAACAACTGGGCACTCCATACAGATAGCTTTTGCTTCATTAGCTTGTTTCATTGCTTTCATTGAAGATCCAACAGGAAAAAACAGCTCAGTATCGGCGTAGACACATCCGCCCTCTAGCATCCAGTCTTCTTGTTCGAAATCAATATTTAACATTTGCACATTCTTTCTTACTTTGTGAAATATTTCACAAGCTTGACAATTAATAGTACTCAACTTTAATTTATATGGAGGCATTTTGGGAAAAATTTTTGGACATAGAGGTTTGCCCCGTATTTATAGGGAAAATTCAATAACAGGCCTTAATAAAGCATTTGAATACTGTGATTATGTTGAAACTGATGTGCGAATTACAGCTGATAATAATCTTATTTTATTTCATGACCCCGATATAAATGGACAATTTATTAACGAACTTTCCACTGAAGAGATACTAAATAAGTTAAATGATGTTGAAAAAGATGAATTGATTTTATCATCAAGAGCTCAAATAGACGGAAAAGTTAATTTTGAAATTAAAACAAATAGTTTAGAAAAAACTCAGATAGACATATTATTTCAAAAAATGCTCTCTATTTTGTCACCTCAAGATATTGTTACCTCATTTAATTGGAAAGCCATCCAAGACTTCAAAGAATTATTTAATTGTCATTATGGAATCATACTTGATCAAGAGGATGCATTATTTCAAGCAAAATCTCTATCAATACATGATGAACATTTATTTTTTATGGTTGAGAGAGCTCTATTAGATAGTAGGAATTTTGATTTGCCATTTCAAAAAACGGGAGTTTGGACAGTTAACGATGAAAAAGATTTTCAACATTTTATGGAGTTAGGTGTATTCGGAGTAATTACAGATATTCCTGATACAATGCATGTATATAGAAAGTAAATTATGACAATATCAGATGATTTAAGTGCTGCTTTAAAAGAAGCGATGAAAGCAAAAGATAAGCCTAAGCTTGATGCAATTAGACAAGTTCAGACAGAGGTAGCAAAGAAAAAAGCTGAAAAAGGTGAAGAAGCTACGGATGAATTAGTTTTAGGAGTCATTTCCTCTTATGTTAAGAAGATGACTAAAGCAGTTGAAGAGTATCAGTCACTTGGTGATAGAGGTACTGAAATGGCTGAAAAAATTCAGTTTGAAATTGATTTCTTGAGCGAATGGTTGCCTGAGCAACTTAGTGACGAAGACGTTGAAAAAATTGTTGATGACGTTCTGGGTGAAATGGGCGAAGTTGATATATCCCAAATGGGTAAAGTAATTGGTGCTGTCATGTCTAAAGGTGAAGGCATAGATGGTTCTATGGTAAGTAGAATAGTAAAGGAAAAATTAACCTAAAATTTTCTCCTAATGAAACTTTATATTCTCGCTGATAGGCTCAACAAATCTTTAGATGAAGTCTTTAAAGCTATTGAAAAATTAAATCTAAATATAAAATCAGCTGAGCAAAACC